>Ga0160427_10000233_pt1 | contig 36362 bp, 32 predicted proteins | sample SolpanmetagenomL_FD_108194 | JGI IMG/M metagenome (GOLD analysis project Ga0160427, IMG submission 108194) | Solar panel surface microbial communities from Lawrence Berkeley National Laboratory, California, USA - L | ecosystem: Engineered > Built environment > Solar panel > Unclassified ...
GCGTTCAGCAAGCTCAAAACTCACTTGCGCACGGCCGCTGCTCGTACCCGCGAGGCGCTGAAGACCGCCTTGGATGCGGCCTTAGCTTGGATAACGGCCGACGATGCGCAAAACTGGTTTGGCTACTGTGGCTATCATGTACACTGACTCCGAATATGCTCTAGTATGCCCAGCTGAGCGGAAACGAAGCGGCCATCTACGCGTAGTTCCAGCCTTTAGCAGCCGCTAGTCGCTATGTGGAAGTCCGTAGTTGAGAAGTTTCTGCCCGCTTATTTCACGATGGTTATGGCGACGGGCATTCTGTCGCTGGCGGCCCATGCGCAGCACTTCGATGGGCTGGCCGATGCGCTTTTCTACCTCAACCTAGGGCTGTTTCCGCTGTTTTTGGGGCTGCTGCTGGCGCGGGTGCTGGGGTTCTTTGCCGGCGTGAAAGCCGAGCTGACTTCGCACGAGCAAGGCGCGACGTACCTGGCGGTGGTGGCGGCGGCCTGCCTGGTCGGCAACCAAGCGGTGCAGTTGCGCGGGGCCCAGCAGCTCGGGCAGGGGCTGTGGGTATTCGGGGCCGTTTGCTGGGTGGTGTTGCTCTACAGCTTCCTGCTCAGCGTGACGCTGCGGCGCGACAAGCCCCCGCTAGAAACCGGCCTAGGCGGCAACTGGCTGCTGCTAGTGGTAGCCACGCAGGCGCTGGCCGTATTGGGCGGCGGCTTGGTGCCGCATTTGCCGCTGCCCACCGAGCTGGCGGTATTTGGGGTGCTGTGCTTGTTTATGCTGGGTAGCCTGTTTTATGTGGTCACCAGCACGCTCCTTTTTTATCGGCTCACGTTTGTGCGGGTTGCGGAAGACGAGGTGGGAGCGCCGTATTGGATTAGCGTAGGCGGGAGTGCCATCACGGTGCTGGCGGGAGCCGGGCTGCTGCCGTTACTGCCGCAGGTGCCGGCGTTGGCGCCGGTCGCTGGGTTTGTGAAGGGCTGGATAATTTTATTCTGGGTGGTCAGCACTTGGTGGATACCGTTTGTGACAGTGCTGCGGGCGTGGTACCACCTGCGGGCCCGGCCGGCTTTTTCGTACCAGCCTACTACTTGGAGCATGGTTTTCCCGCTGGGCATGTACACGGCGGCTACCAGCCGCCTGGCCGATGTGCTACCGCTGCCTATGCTGAAGGTTATTCCAGCGTTTTTTATTTATGTCGCGCTGCTAGCTTGGGGGCTGACTTTGATAGGGATGCTCTATCACTTGCTTGCATCAGCTAAGTCGACCCAAGCGCCGGCGTAGGGGTAGGACCTAGCTAAGCTGCCTTGTGGCAACTCATAAAGACGTTTGTCATTGCGAGCAAAGCGAAGCAATCGCACCAGAACGACTCGTTTGGGTATCATTCTGGTGCGATTGCTTCGCTTTGCTCGCAATGACAGATGATTTATGTTAAGCCTAAATGGCTTATAAACAACAGCCTACTCCGCCACCAGCAGGGTTTGGGGGGCGGCTTGCTTCACGCGGCCCAGCAGCCAGTCGGTTTGGCGCTTGGTGCGGGCAGCGCAGTAGGTGGCGCAGGCTTTCAGTTCTTCGTCGCGCAGCCCTAGGGCGGCCTGCCGGATGACCGTCCAGCACAGCTGTACCTGCTGGGTGAGCAGCCAGAGGTCGTGCAGGTCGCGCAGCAGGGCGAGCGCGCCGCTGCGGTTGCGGGCAAATAGGTCGCGATTCAGCTTATCCGGCTCCGCTTCTTGCTCATCCGAGTACTTCTCGACGAAGCCCAGGATTTGGCCGTGGTGGTTGCGCGACCAAGCCGAAAACTTTTGGCATATCTGCTCGATGTCGGGCTCGTCGCGGTGTTTTTCGGCTACGTGCTCGAAGGCTCGGGTGAGCTGCTTTTCGGTGTCTTCGAGTAGCCCTAGGTAGGTGGCGAGATGTATGGCTGGGCGGGCTTATGCGTGAACTTTGCGCAGCTTAACGGCGGCGTACTTGTAGTGCGGCTGCTTGCTTACCGGGTCCCACTCGGTCAGGGTCAGCTCGTTGGCGGCGCGGGGGCGGTCGGCCTGGTCCCAGTAGCCGTAGTGAAACGGGATGAATACCAGGCCCGGCTCGATACCGCCCACGCGGGCGGGCTCCAGCACGCGGCCGCGGCGAGAGGTCACCTCCACCATATCGCCCTCGGCAATACCGTAACGGGCGGCGTCTTCGGTGGCTAGCTGCACAAAGCTATCGGGCGCGGCGTCTTGCAGGGCTTTTGAGCGGCCGGTTTTGGTGCGCGTGTGGAAGTGAAATACCACGCGGCCCGTAGTGAGCCACATCGGGTACTGCTCGTCGGGCTCCTCGTGGGGCGGCTCGTAGTCTACGCCGTGCAAAAAGGCGCGGCCGTCGGGGTTAATGGCTTGGTACTCCTCTTTGGAGCGGGGCGCACCGGTTTCGAGGTCTTCGCCGTAGGTTTCGCAGTAGTCGGTGGCGGTGGCAAAAACGCCGTCTTCGTAGAGGTGCTTCTTGCCGTCGGGAAACTCGTCGTTGCAGGGCCACTGAATGCCCGAGCCCTCGCTGAGCTTGGCGTAGCTCATGCCGGTGTAGTCGCAGGGGCGGCCGCGGGTGCACTCGCGCCAGGCGTTGAAGGCGTCTTCGGTGGTTTGCCAGGTGCTGGTGAGCAGCGGGGCGCCGTGTTGGTCGCGGAAGTCCATGCGCCGCGAGTAATCCACGAAAATATCGAAGTCGGAGCGGGCCTCGCCGGGCGGGTTCACGGCCTTGTGCGAGATGTGCACCGTGCGGCCCACGTTGGTAAAGCAGCCGGTTTTCTCGCCCCAAATGGCGGCGGGCAGCACTATGTCGGCGTGCTGCGTGGTTTCAGTCAGGAAGGCATCTTGCACCACGACAAACAGGTCTTCCTTGGCCAGAATCTTGCGCGCCCGCGCCAAGTCGGGCAGCGATACCAGCGGGTTGGTGCCGCTAATCCAGAGCATTTTGATGGAGCCCGTTTCGCAGTAGCGCCAGATTTGCATGGCGTGGGTGGGCGGCGCCCAGTGCGGAATCTGGTCGGGGTGCACGTTCCAGAGGTCGGCCAACTCCTGAATGTGGGTTTCGTTGCCCCAGTTACGGAAGCCGGGCAGGTCGCCGTCGGCGCCGCACTCGCGGGTGTTTTGGGCCGTGGGCTGGCCGTTCATCTGGTAGATGCCGCTGCCATCGTGCCCAAGCAGGCCGCGCAGCAGGTGCAGGTTGTTGATTTGCACCGCCGACGCCGTGGCTTGCATCGACTGGTACACGCCCTGCAATACCGTCGAGACCAGCGTTTTGCAGGTGCCTAGGATATCGGCGGCGGCGCGTAGCTTGTCGGCCGGCACGCCGGTGAGGCGCTCCACGCGGTCGGGCGTCCACTTGGCTACCGTTTTCTGCAGTTCCTCAAAGCCTAGGGTGTGCGCCTCGATGTAGGCGTGGTTGAGGTGGCCGGCTTCGATGATGAGGTGCAGCAGGCCGTTCATCACCGGGATGTTGGTGCCCACGCGGGGCGCCAGGTGTACGGTGGCGCGCTCGGCGGTGTAGGTGCGGCGCGGGTCTATCACGACCAACTTGGGCGGGTTGGGGCCGGCCAGCCGGTCGAGTATCCGCATCCAGAGCACCGTTTGCTGCGAGGCAATGTTGTGGCCCACGTGCAAAATGGCCTCCGTGCTATCGAGGTCGGCGTAGGAGCCAGGCTGCCCATCGGAGCCAAACGACGCCTTCAGGGCCGCCGCGGCCGTGGCCGTGCACAGGCGGGTGTTGCCGTCCATGTGCGGCGTGCCTAGGCCGGCTTTGCCCACAATGGCCAGGGCGTAGTATTCTTCCAAGAAGAGCTGGCCCGAGGTATAAAACCCAATGGAGCTGCTGGTGTGCTTGGCTATCAGGTCTTTCGACTTCTGCACAATCAGGCTCATGGCCTCTTCCCAGGAGGCTTCTTCGAGCTGCCCGTTGCGCCGGATAAGCGGTTTGGTGAGGCGGTCGGGGCTGTTGTTGGCCACCCAGCCGTGTAGGCCCTTGGGCCCCAGGCGGCCGTGGTTGACGCTGTCCACGTCCCGGCCGCGCACGCCCACAATGCGGCCGTCTTTCACCCCAATATCGACGCCGCAGCCATTGGAGCACAGCACGCAGGCACTCTGCACCCAGTGGTCGGGCGCCTCGGTGGTGTGCTCGTCGATGCGCGTGGGCCACTGCTCTTGGCCGTCAAAGCCGGTGCGGGGCCCCCAAATATCGGTAATACTGTCGCGGGTTTCTGGCATACTAGCGGGGCGCAGCACGAATGGCCGCCGCCTGCCGCCCGGCACACGCAACGACCAGCCGGGCCGGTAGCGCAGGCGGCCCCAACCCAGGCAAGATGGGCCGTACTACGGGAGTTCAAGCAAAAAAGTAGGGGCTTTTTCCACTTTATTTCGATGAAGAATAGGTGAACATAAATGCCTCACCAACAGCCTTAAATGCAACTTGCTTAAGCTCCGTAAGTTCCTAGGGTATCGCTGCCGAGGCTAGCCGCTGGGCTGATACCGCCTCTACTTTCGTCCGCCACTTGTGCCCCAGGAGCGGCGGCTAGTTGCCCTAGGTCCTCATGTAGCTAAAGCGCATTCCTGACAGGTTTGAAGAATACGGGAGACGCTAGGGCAGGAGGGGAGAAGTTGAAGTAGCCTAGGGAAGCAAAAGCCGCCGTTTGGAATGGCAATAGAGTTGGCTAGCAGCTGCCTCTTGCCCGCCACCCCGCGCCCGGTGCTACTTTCGCGGCCCTATGACCCTGCACTGGATTACCAAACCCTTCGAGGCCCTCACCCTGGCCGAACTCTATGCCCTGCTGCAGTTGCGCAGCGAAGTCTTCGTAGTGGAGCAAACCTGCGCGTTTCAGGATATTGACGGGCACGACCAGGCTGCCTACCACCTGCTGGGCTACACCGCCGCGGGCGAGTTGGCGGCCTATGCGCGCCTGTTTGAGGCCGGCCGCAGCTACGACCAAGCCAGCATCGGGCGGGTCGTGACGGCGCCGCGCCACCGGGGCGCCGGCCTGGGCCGCGAGCTGCTACGCCAGGCCATAGCGCAGTGCGAGGCGCTGTTTGGGGTGCAGCCCATCAAGATTGGGGCGCAGCAGTACCTGCGGGCGTTCTACGAAAGCTTCGGCTTTGTGGCAGACGACGAGGGGTACCTGGAAGACGGTATTCCGCACGTGCACATGGTGCGGCCCTAGTAGCCGGCGCGACGCCGAAACCCTAGCCTGCTCGCCACCCACTACCCCAGCGTAGCCCAGACCCTGACCAGCGGCACCGAAGCTAACCTGCTCAAGCTCCGCGAGCTATTCGGCTAACTCACCCCCGCCGAAGCCACCCGCTGGGCCGATAGCAAAACCACCTTCGCCCGCAACCTGCGCACCAGCAGCGGCGGCCAGTTGCTCCAGGTCCTCACTCAGCTAGAGAATATCTCCGGTGGCATCCGCGAGGCGCTGGGGCGGGAGTAATTGCTTTTTTTAATTAGGTTAAATAAAACCTTATGCCTGATAAGCAAAGCCGCGAGCTATTCCAACTGCAAAGGTTTCTTCCTAGCTTATTCGGGGATGAACCATGCACGCTATCGCAGCCTAGTCCACCTTTACCAGATGCCATAATCCAGCTAGCAAATAGAAGAATTGGTATCGAGATAACTACGCTTGTTGTTGATGAGCGTCTTATGCAGATGGAGAGTAGTCAAGAAACTATTCTATCAGAAGCGCAAAGGATATTTGAACAGCAGCATCAATTGCCTCTACATGTTGCAGTAAGCTTTGAGGATAGAGCTAGTTGGAAAAAGCGAGATTGTGAGCAAGTTTCAGTATTTCTGGCGAATACAGTAACTCAACTTATTGTGAATGCAAAGCATTTGCCTCAATATCAAACTCAATTTGATATAGTATTAGAAGATATTGAGCATACTCATATAAATAGAATAAGCGTATTCTATTTAAAACAACTCACTATCCCTTGCTGGTCACCCCAAGGAGGCTTTTGGGTGCCGAATGCACCGGTTGAGGAAGTGCAAAAAATAATTAGAAAGAAAACCCAAAATATTGACGGTTATTTATCTGGTTGCGATGATGTTTGGCTACTAATACTTGAAACAGGCGCTCAATCATCCTACTTCAGCAATTTTGAAAAACTGCTGTCGCATACGTTTGAGAGTGGATTTGCTAAAACAATGATTGGTCGAGTTTCAAGAGGTGAGTTGTTGACTTTAAGAACACTACCACAGCTTTAAAACCACCACGCATATCGCCAACTCGTACCCAAGCTGCCTAGGGTGATAAAACTTATTGATGGATAAACAACAGGTTCAGCTTGCAGAAGCGGTAGAACTGCTGCGCAATCCCAAGGCGCTTAAGCGCGAGTCAGGTGCAAAGCGCTTACGGAAATTAGGCTTATCCGAAGCGGGAAATGCTGTGCTCGAAGCACTACAGCGAGAGTTAAAAGACAAGCGTACTTGGTCAGCTAAGTATCACCTGATTGTTACTCTAGGTGTGCTTAAGCACTTGCCAGCAATACCATTACTTTGGGAATTAGCAGCCCAGGAGATAGAGGCTACCATTCTCTATCTGGCGCTGGGCGATGCCTTGATGCGGTTGCTTCTAAGCGACGGCGTGACACCGGCAGAAGCTTGGGTTGCTATTTTAAGAACCCAGCGGCCAATGCTTTTCGATGGCGCATTGCGAGCAACTGCTTTGCTTAAGCTGGTGCCTGATGCCGAGACTATCCACTCTATGCTAGTGGTGGCTGATAAACCCGAGTTTGCTCAGCAGGTACATGGTTATCCTGGCGACCCAAGTGGCATTCGCTACTGGGCGGCTGTTGCTAGTGCTGGATGGCCTCAAGACTTGACACGAGAGTTTTTGGCAAGCTGCCAGGACATCAATCATGTTGGTTTGCGGCACGCGGCCGAGTTGGCGCAGAAGCGCAAATACGTCAAGTGGGACTACTGACGCTGAATTAGTACGCTACTCTCACGGCATCTCCCCAAACCTAGCAGCCTGCTAGCGGTTGGAGGAGGCAACGGCTCATTTCCGAGTGAAACAGCTGTTTTACCCTTCTCCAAACCACTATCTGCCCAATGGCTGAAGCCCTAGCTGCTAGTGCCGCCCACAGCCAGCTCGAACCGTTCAGCTACGACCCCGGCCCCCTAGGTGCCAAAGAAGTAGAGCCGGACGCGGACTACAAAGTCCGCGCAACAGCACCCTAACTCCCCCGTATCTCGTCCTTAATCTCGGCCACGAACTGGGCAAATTCGGGTTCGGCCTCTACGTTGGGGTGCCAGGCCAGGCCGAGCTGGGCTAGGTTGTATTGGTGGCGGGGGCTGAGGGTGGCGCCGGGCAGCAACTGGCCAGTGTCGGGGCTGCGCTCGGGGGCCAGCAGCCACAGGCGGTCGGCGAGGGCGGTGGTGGTGGCAATGTCGTGGCTCACGATGAGCACGGTGTTCAGCTCGTCCATGGTGGTAACCTCCACAATGATTTTCTTGACCTCGTCTATCATCGCCACATCGAGGCCCGAAAATGGCTCATCGAGCAATATCAAGTGCTCGGAACACAGCAGCTGTTGTGCAATGGCCGCCCGCTGCCGCTGCCCACCCGAGAGGTGCGCCGGGTACTTGCCCGCGTGCGCCCCCAGCCCAAAGCGCCCTAGGTAGTGCTCGACGCGGGCCTTGGCCTCGGCCGCATCGTGGTGGCGGCGGGCCGCCAGCAAGAGGTTGTCGCGCAAGGAGTAGTGGTTGAACAGCGGGTAGCGCTGCTGCACGTAGCCCACCATGCCGGCCTGCACGGGCTCTTGCGCCTCGCCCACCAGCACGGTGCCGGTGCTCGGGGCCGCCAGCCCCGCCAGCAGCCGACACAGCACCGACTTGCCGATGCCCGAGCGCCCATAGATGCCCACCACCTGCCCCTGGCTCATGCCGGGCCGAATCACGTCGAGTACCTGGGCATTGAGGTCGCGCAGAATAAGGTCATTGCCGTAGCGCATCGACACATGGTCAAGGGTAAGCAGCGGCGATTTGTATTGATAAGGAAGTGCAGTCATGGCTAGTTGCGCGGACTTTGTAGTCCGCGACTTATTAGAATTCATAAAAATTTGTGCGAGTCGCGGACTACGAAGTCCGCGCAACAGTGTAGCTTGCGCAGTGGCTGATTTACTGCATTATGAGCGCACCTTGCCACATCGGCTGCCGCCGGGCGAGGCTATTTTTGTTACCTTCCGGCTAGCTGATACGCTGCCCTGCGAGGTATTAGAGCGCCTGCGCGAAGAGGTGGCACTTTTGCAAATAGCTCACGCCGATGATGCCACTCAGCTATACGCCGCCCAAAAACGGCATTTTGGACACTTTGATGAGTTGCTGAGCCGCACTAACCACGGACCTACTTGGCTAAGGCAGCCCGCCATTGCGCAAGTGGTAGCGGCCTCGCTGCATCACTTCGACGGGCTGGGCTACGAGTTGCTGAGCTACTGCCTTATGCCCAACCATGTACATCTGCTGGTAGCATTGCCGCCCGAATCGCCGCTACTGGCGCGCACTTTGCAGCGGATAAAAGGCTACACGGCCTTGCAGGCTAATAAGTTGTTGGGGCGTTCGGGGCCATTTTGGCAGGCCGAGAGCTACGACCATGTAGTGCGAACTGGTGAACTGGAGCGTATTCTCTCCTACATCATGCACAACCCGGTGAAGGCTGGATTAGTAGCTGAGTGGCAGCAATGGCCTTACACGTATGTTGCTCCAGCCTTGCTGTAGTTGGGTGATGTTGCGCGGACTTTGTAGTCCGCGTCCGGCTGCACGCTCACGCACGCGGACTACAAAGTCCGCGCAACACCATCCAGCCCCGCATAAGGAAAAAACACCCTTCGTGCCCCCTCGAACGCATAGTCCTGCGCCACGCCCAGCGCTAAAATCACCAACTGAATCGCTAAAACCCCATCCAGATGCAGGTAGCGGTTTTGCTTGTACAGTAGTAACCCAATGCCGCCTTCTGATTGATAGAGCGTTTCGACCAGCGTTATTAAGGTCCAGATGATGGCAAAATTCTGGCGCACTACTTCGAGCATGTCGGGGAGCTTGCCGCGCACTACTACTTCCCAAAAGCTGCCCCACTCGCCCAGCCCTAGGGTACGGGCGTGGTCTAGCTCTTCCTGTGTGGTGCCCAGGATAACTTGCGTCATGCCCGTGACGAGGTACACCGTGGCCCCGAACACCAGCACCGTCAGCTTCACCTGGTGCCCCGAGCTGAGCAGCAGCGCCATAAAAAATGTGAGCCCCGTGAGTGTGAGGTAGCGCAGCTTACTCGCCGCAAACGCCAGCGGCCGGAAAAACGGTAGCGCCGTGAGGTACGAAATCAGCAGCGCCAGCACCGTGGCGATACCCAGCGCCTGCCACGCCGTGGTGAGGCTGGCCCACAGCTCTTGCAGCAGGCCTTGGCTGGTGATGAGGCTACTGAGGGCACCTAGGACCTCGCCGAGGCGCGGGAAAATCTGGAGCGGGTAAAACAGCCAGATGGCCAGCAGCAGCAGGAGTTGGCCGGCAATCAGCGCGGCGAAGGTGGCGCGGCGCGGGTGGGCGTTGGGGATGAAAAGGGAGTTCATAGCCTGTTGCGCGGACTTTGTAGTCCGCGTACGAGCGCAGCGAGTTGCTGTCGGCTGCGCTCGTAAGTTGGAAAAAGGGTTCTGAAAAAGGTGAGCGCCTATACTCGCTGGCGCTCGTTCGCGGACTACAAAGTCCGCGCAACTAGTTGCCCAGCACCACTTCCACGCGGCGGTTTTGGGCTTTGCCGGCTTCGGTGGTATTGGGGGCTACCGGGTCGGCGGCGCCGTGGGCGTACACTTGCACGCGGCCCTGGGGGAAGGCGCTGGCGCTCTTGGCTTCGAGCCAGTGGGCCACGGCTTCGGCGCGGGCCTCGCTCAGTTGCTGGTTGGCGGTGGGCAGGCCGGTGTTGTCGGTGTAGCCGTGCACGGCCACTTTCAGGCGGCCGGCTACTACGAGGTCGTCGAAGAGTTGGCTGAGTTCGCGCTGGGCGGCGGGGGTGAAGGTGCTTTGGCCGGTGTTGAACTCGATGTTCCAGGCGCGCTTGCTCACGCTGCGGCGGATTTCATCTTCGGCGGCGAACTGCTGGGTTTCGGCCGGGGCAATGTGCTTGCCGGCGTACTGCTTCTGCAGCTGCTTGAGCAGGGTCAGGTCGAGCATCTGGGTCAGGGGCACGTAGCTGGGTAGCTCCTTGGGGTACAGCTTGCTTTGCACGTCGCCGAAGGTTTTGTACACGGCGGCGTAGAGGTTGGTGCCGCCCTCATCCAGGCCAAACAGTGTCAGGTTGTCGCTGAAGTTGAAGGCTTTGCTGCCGCCTAGCTCCACCACGTTGCCGGTGCGGTCGGCCTCGCTGGTGCCCTTGTAGTACTTCAGCCAGTAAGCGCCAGGCTTGTCTTTGTCGCCGTACACGTCGGCCGAGATGTCGGCGGCGCGCTGCAGGGCTTCGGGGTGGCTTTTCACTTGGTCGCCGGCTACGGCAAAGGCTGTCATCAGGCCCTTCACGGCGGGCTGGTGGGCGTCGTACCAACGCTTGGTGGTCACCATGATGTTAGGCATCTGGTTGGAATAGTCCTTGGTGCTCACGATGTTAACGAGGCCGCCTTTCTGCTTGGCGATGTTCACGTCGCCGGGCGTCCAGGTGGCTACGGCGTCGGCCACCACGTCTTGGGTGGTGCCGGTGGCGCGGCCGTTCACCACCTTCTGGCGGCTTTCGGGCTTGCCGGTGATGTACTTCTCGGCAGCTACCAGGAAGTCGCTGGCGGCCATGAAGTTCACAGCTTCGGGGTCGTAGGTGGTTTCGTCGGGGTTCACTTTCAGGCCATTGTCGGCGCACCACTTCAGGGCAATGTTGTGGTCGCCGTCGCGCAGGTAGCAGGCTACCGTTTTGCCTAGGGCAGCCTTAGGGTTCTCCACCCACTCCTTGGGGCCCATCAGCTTGTCCTCGCCGAAGCTCTTGCCCACCGAGTAAGGGATAATCTGCAGGCTGGTGCCAGCCTTTTCGAGCTGGGGCTGCACGGCCGAGAAGGCGGGCAGGCCGTCGCCCATGATGCTCACAATCAGGCCCGGCGTGTTCGGGTTGCTTTGCAGGTCGAGGGCGTTTTTCACCAGGTCGGCCTGCATCTTGCTCACGTCGTCCTGGCGGGTAATCTGCATATCCACGCCGTTGGCGGCCAGCGCCGAGCCCTGGGTGGTGCGGCCGCCGCCGTTGGCCAGCATGCCGGCCATCTGCGAGTTCCAGGCCATCACCTCCCACACCACCGGCGTGCCGGTTTCGGCCAGGTTGGTGCCGGGCAGGGGGGCTAGGGGCACTACCAGCGTGGCGCGGCTGCCGCTAGCTGCGGCCGGCAGCTCGATGGAGCTGAGCAACACCGATTGCGTGTCAGCCTTTTTGAAGAACTTGTTACTGGCAATCAGTTTGTTGATGCCGAAATAAAGCAGGGCGAAAATGATGGCGCCTAGCACAATTTTACCGCGGGTTGTCATGGTTTATATAGTGGCGCGGACTCTGCAGTCCGCGCCTGGAGTTTTTAAGGGTTAAGCAATAGGGAGGTGCCTCGTTAGGCTAGCCTCACGCGCAGACTTAAAGTCCGCGCTACAGCACGGCGGCCCCTAGGAGCAGGGCCAGGCCGCCACTAATCAAGCAGGCTAGAATAGGCATCGTCGGTGGCTTTTTTGGTGGCGGTTACCGAGCTGGTAGCCGAGGTTTTGGTGGGGGTATTGAGCAGGGCGTTGAAGTCGCCCTGCTGGTATTTCTCCAGCAGGCGCTGGCCCTTTTCGCTCATCACCCCGTTGTTGATATCCATCTCTTTCACAAACTCTTGCGAGTAGCGCATGGCCTGCTTGATTTGGCCAAGCTGCTGGGCCATGTCCTCGGCTACGCGGTCGGTGGCCAGGTCGAAGAAGTACTTCTTGTCGGGGTCGCCGCGCAGGATGTTCATGGCGGCGCGCATGCCCGAGCTGGTGCGCTTCACGAGCTCATATTCGTCTTTCAAGAGGCCGACCTTGAACTTGCTGCCGTCAATCTGGCGCAGGGCGGCTTTCAGAATCTGGCGCATCACCACGCTCACATTGGCCGTCGTTTGGGCCATGGGCTGCAGGCGCTGGTTGTAGTCCTGGATTTGGGCGGCGCGGCTAGCGTAGGCTTCGGCGGCGTCCTTCTCGTTTTGGCGGGTGGCCGAGTCGGCCAGGGCCAGGTACTCGCGCATTTGCTGGTCGTTGGCAGCCAGCTTGCGCTTCACCAGTTCGTGGGCACCCTCGATGTGTCCGACCTCCGCTTCCATGTGCATGGCCTCCTTCTCGGTGGTGCGGATGTAGTCCTCCATGATGCCGATGGGGTCGGTGTTGACGAAAATGCCCGCCAGCGTGCGCAGTATCCGCTGCCCAGCGTACCACAGTCCGGTATGAATGCGCTTGTTGGTGAGCAGCAGGAAGAGCACGAACAGCGCCCCTAGGCCTATGCCCAGCTTCACGCTATCAAACACGATGTCAACGAGGTAGGGCACGATTTTGCCCCAGTAATACACGCCGGCGCCGGCGGCACCGGCCAGCACGGCCCAGCCGGCTACCTTTTCGGGCTGCTGCCACTTGGGCAGGCTGGGGGCGAGGTTATTCGGAAGAAGCGTTTTCATATCTCAGAAAGGATTAATGATTGAGTAAGAAGTTTTTAGTGGCTTGCTGGTGGGCTTGTAGTTCGGCTACGGCGGCGGCGTGGGCCAGCTCGTAGCTGGCGAGGGCGGCCGTGGCCTTGGCGCTTTCCTGCTGCACTTGCTGCTGGGTTTCTTGCAGCTGCTGGCTCTTGTCGGCTAGCTGCTGCCCTAGGGCTGCTACCTCGGCTTGCAGCTGCGCCTCCTGGTGGCGGAGCTGGGCCAGGGCGCTGGGTTTGCCTTGCAGCGGCGCCGTATCGCCCATTTTTTCGCGGTGGCGCTCCTGCACCCGGGCCCGGTCGTCGGCCAGCTTCTGGTTTAGCGCGTCGGCCGAGGCTAGCAGGTTGGGCAGGTCCTGGTCCGTGACGGCGGCAAACGCGTTGAAGGCCGTTTGGTAGAGCAGCGGGCCGCCCAGGCCACTGGCCGCCAGGCTCTTCACCATCTTGGCAAAGGCGCCGAAGTCGTGCCCGTCGCCGGCCATCACTTGCGCGATGTGGTCGAGGTGGCGCTGCTCGGGCTGGGTCATGCCCGTGGCGAGGCCCGCCAGCGGCGGAGCTAGGGTGGCCGGCGGCGCGGGGGCGTTTGGCGGGCTGGCCGGCGGGGCAGAGGCGGCGCCAGGTTCTTCTTCAAGGAAGAAGTCCTTGACGCCCTTGGTTAGGCTATCGAAAAGGGGCATGGCGTAGGAGGCAGGTTGGTAAGCGATGGTTACCTAATGCCAAGACTGATGCCGACTCAGAAAAGAAATCGCACAATAGTTTGTAATGCGCTGATAGTAGGATATATAAAGAAAAATTCCGCTCGGTGCGGGGCCGAGCGGGAGGCAAATTTTTCCAAAATGAAAAGCCGTTTTTTGCCAATAAGGAAAAACGAGCCCGGCCAACCCACACCGGGAGTAGGTAAGGCAGCTTCACTACCCCTAGGCCGGTCGTAGGGCCCGCAAGGCTGGCAAAGTGGCCGCCAAACAAGTTGCGGCTAGCTGCGTTGGTATAACATCCGCGCCACCTATGCCAGCCCCTGCCAATCCTCAGCCCACCGCCCAGCTCTACGGTCGCCCCGCCGTCGAGACTAGCGCACCGCAGGTTGGGCCTGAGCTGCGCGTAGAGCGCTTTCAGCTAGATGCGATGGCCGTGCCCGCGCACTTCCACGCCGAGCATTTGCTACTGTTGCACCAGGGCCAGCAGGCCGTGCGCTCGCGGCGGCAGACTGGCAGCCGGGTCGAGGAAGACTTATTTAGCTACGGCGACGGCGGCCTATACCCCGCCGGTGAGTACGGCCCCCTAGCCTGGGACGGTCCCGCCGATGTCATTCACTTGCACCTGAACCCGCAGCTGTTAGAATCCCGCGCCCGCCAGGGCCTCGACCTCTCGCACTTCGTGCTGCGCGACCAGTTTCGGCTAGAAGATGGCCTGCTGACGCAGCTAGGCCGGCAGCTGCTGGCCGCTACTGGTGCCGCGAACCCCCTAGGGCTGCTCTACGCCGAGTCGCTTTCCACGGCCCTGAGCCTGCACCTCATCACGCACTACGCCAGCTATGAGCGGCGCATCGCGGGCGGTGGCCGGCTGCCCGCGGCGGTACTGGCGCGCATCGAGGCCTATATAGAAGCCACCGCCGAACAAGTGATTACCCTGGAGGCGCTGGCCGAGCTGGCCAACCTGAGCGTGTTTCACTTCGCGCGCCGCTTCAAGCTCACCACCGGCCGCTCGCCCTACCAGTACGTGCTGGACTGGAAAATTAGGCGGGCCCGCCAGTTGCTGCAAGCCGGCGAGCAGCCCATCGCAGCCATCAGCGACGCGTTGGGCTTTGCTTCGCCCGCGCACTTTGCGGTAGCTTTCAAGCGGGCTGTGGGCCAGAGTCCGCGCGCGTTTCAGCAAGGCTAGCAGTGAGCTAAGAAAGGCAAGAATCTACTAGAACTAAGCAAGAATTGGGCAGGCCGTATGGTAGGTGAGGAAGGAATTTTGTCGCAGCAAACCAGTCGTGGCTTGCCTTGACGAACTCCGTTCTCCACAGCTCTTATGAACCTTCCCATTGTAATAGCCGGCGGCACCGGCAATCTTGGCCGCCGCATTATTGACGCCCTGCTGGAACGCGGCGCCACCGTGCGCACCCTGGTGCGCTCCGAAACCGACCCCGCCAAAGTAGCCGACCTCGCCCAGCGCGGAGTGGAAATCCGGCGCGTAAGCCTGACCGATGCCGCCGCCCTCACTCAGGCGTGCGCCGGTGCCGACTGCGTGGTGTCGGTGCTGGCGGGCTTGCGCGACGTTATAGTAGATGCTCAGTCGCTGCTGCTCGATGCGGCGGTGGCCGCTGGGGTGCCGCGCTTCATCCCCTCCGATTTTTGCAGCGACTACACCCAACAGTCCGCCGGCCAAAACCGCAATTTTGACTTGCGGCGCGAGTTTAAAGAGCGCCTCGACCAGGCGCCTATCGCGGCCACGTCCATTCTCAACGGCGCGTTTGCCGAGGTCCTGACCTATAATATCCCGCTGCTTGACCTCCGGCAGCACCAGGTGGGCTACTGGGAAGATGCCGACTGGAAAATCGACTTCACAACGATGGACGACACGGCCGCCTTCACGGCGGCCGCGGCCCTAGACGCCACCTCGCCCCGGCTGCTGCGCATTGCCAGCTTCCAGACGAGTGCGCGCGAGTTGGCAGCCGCGGCCGAAGCGGCGGGCCTAGGGCACTTCGAACTGGTGCAGCTAGGCTCGCGTGCCAACCTAGCCGCCCGCATTCAGCAGGTCCGCGCCGCCAACCCGGCTGGCGAGCACGAGCTCTACGCCAACTGGCAGCAGATGCAATACATGCTCAGCATGTTCAGCGTGCAGAATAACCCCTTGGACAACAGCCGCTACCCCGGCCTAACGTGGACCAGCGCCCCGGCCGTGCTCGCCCCCGCCGGCAAAGCAGCCGAAGCACCCGCTACCCCCACCGACCCCGAAGCGGCCTACCGCGACGAGGAACTAGCGATTGTTAACACCTCCTAGTAAAGAAGCTGCCGGGCTTCACCAGCCACTATGCCACTGTGAACGGCGTGCGCCTGCATTACGTGGAGGGCGGCAGCGGCCAACCCCTGGTGTGCCTGCCCGGCTGGCCCCAAACCTGGTATTCCTTCCACCCAGTGGCTCCGGCGCTGGCCCAGCACTACCGCGTTATCATCGTCGATATCCGCGGCATGGGTAGCTCGGACAAGCCCGCTACTGGCTACGATAAGAAGACGATGGCGCAGGATATCTACGCGCTGGTGCAGCACCTGGGCCTCGGCCAGGTGTCGCTGCTGGGGCATGACATTGGCGGCATGGTAGCTTCTAGCTTCGCCTTCAACTATCCCGCCAGCACCGAAAAGCTCATCCTGGCTGACGGTGCCCACCCGAGCGAGGGCCTGCGCTACATGGGCATGCTGCCCGCCCCCGGCGCCTTCACCGACAAGATGGATGGCCACCAGCCCTATGTGTGGTGGATGGCTTTCAACCAAGTGAAGGGCCTGCCCGAAAAGCTGCTGGCCGGCCGCTTTCAACACTTGCTGGATTACCTGTTTGCCTACGTAATGCTCGATGAGAGTTGCATGTCGGCCTTCGACCGGGCTGTATATGCAGCTGCCTACAACCAGCCCGAGAGCATCCGGGCGGCTAATGCCTGGTACCAGGCCTTAGGGCAAGATATCGAAGACGCCAAAGCCTATACGCCACTTACCATGCCCGTGCTAGGCATTGGCAGCTACGTCTCCTACGAGCACCTGCGGCAAGGCCTGCCCGGTATGGCGCCTGGTGCGCAGGTGGTTGGTCTGCTCGACAGCGGGCACTATATGTTCGAGGAAAAGCCCGACCAGGTAGTGGCCGCCGTGCTGGACTTCTTGCAGTAGCCAGCCAGTGCTCTCCTACCGCTTAGCCCCAGGCACCTAGTAGCCGGATACTCTCGCCGATGAGCAGGGCTTCGCGCAGCACGTTCTGGCCGTCGCCATAGGGCAGGGGCGCGAACAGGTCGATAGCTGGGTCGTGCAGGTGGTCGAGGAACCGCTGCTGGTCGCGGGCAATAGCTTCTAGGACTGCCTGCCAACCGGCTTCGTCCACGGCCGCTGGCCGAAGCTATAGCGTAACCCTAGGGAGGCCGCCGAGGTGAGGGCGCTGCTAAATTGGCGCGAGGTGAGCGAGGTGTTGAGCTGGTAGTCAAATACCACTTCCAGCGGCGCAGCCACTCGTACTCGCGTGCCCAGCCCCAGGCCTGCGAGCAGGCCATTGTGCTGCTCGCGGTTGTCGTACTGGCTATAGGCCGGCGCCGGGGGGTATGTGGTAGTGTACAGCCCCTGGGCGTGGTAGCTGAGGTGCTCGTAGGTGAAGCCGCCCAAGGCATCGAACTGCACCCGGTGGGCGAGCTGACGCGTGAGGGTACGGCGAAGCAGTAACGCAACGCTCAGGCGGCGGTCGGTGGCGCGGCCGGTATTGGCGTAATTATAGGTAGCGTTGGTGCCGAAGTCGAAAATTTCGACGTGGTCGTCGTAGTCGGCGTGGCTGCCGCTGTAGGCCGCACCCAACTGTACTGCCCAGCGGGGCTGCCAGCGATAGCCTCCCAGCACCTGTACCGGAATGGTGGTGAGGCCGTAATGGTAGCCCAGGTTCTGGAAGGTGCTGCTGTAGAGGCCCGCGCCCACGTAGTAAGTCGGGGCCGAAGCGGGCGCCTGGGCCAGCGCGGCCATTGGCGAGAGTAACCCTATGGATAGCAGAGCGCGACAAAGATGCATGGCTCCAAATATAGAGCTGTCTGGAAGTAAAGCAGGTAGTTTCGAGGCCGAGCGGCGCAACAGAGCCTGTTGCCTGGCTGTTGCCGCCGCTTAGCCCCAGGCACCTAGTAGCCGGCGCAACAGGATAAGCTCGCCGGTGTGGTAGGCGGCGTGGTCGCCGATGAGCAGGGCTTCGCGCAGCACATTCTGGCCGTCGCCGTGGGGCAGGGGCGCAAACAGGTCGGTAGCCGGGTCGTGCAGGTGGTCGAGGAACCGCTGTTGGTCGCGGGCAATAGCTTCTAGGGCTGCCTGCCAGCCGGCCTCGTCCACGGCCGAGTCTTTGGCTGGCCAGTAGCCCTCGGGCCACTGCGGCGACTCGTGGTTGGGGTCGAGGGTAAATTCTACGATGTCCCACTGCGCAATGCGCAAGTGCTCGACGAGGTGCCAGATGGTGTAGGGTACGCCGGGTACGGCTTGGTTGCGCAGCGGCGCGGGCAGGTCGGCCACGGCCTGCTCGAAGGTGGCGTGGGCATTGCCGCCAGCCAGTAGCTGGCTAAGCTGGTTTACAAGGGCGGTGCGAGTTTGAGCTTCCATGCCGCTTTTTACGCAACTGGCTTAGCGGTGGCCAAGGTGGTACTGCACCCCTAGGGCCATGCTGGGTTGCGGCCCGCCTGCGTGGTAGCCCGATATCGGCACGTTTAGCAAGACGTTATAAGTGGCTTCGAGGCGCGGCGTGATACGGTAGCGCGCTTCCAGGCCTGCATTGAGCAGCAGGCGGTTGGTGCGGTAATCACCTCCGCTGCTGGTAATGGCCCCTAGGCTATCGATGCGGCTATAACTGCTAGTATAGTGCAGGTGTGCCCAGGACAGGCCCGCCAACACATCTACTTGCAAGCGGTGGGTGGGTTGCCGCGTCAGGGTGTAGCGCCCCAGCACCGAAGTGGTAAACAGCCGCTCGCGGTACGAACCCACGTAGCTGGCTGGCGTGGGAGAGCTGCCCTCGAAGCCGGCGTAAGAGTTGCTGCGGCCGCTGTACGCGCCGCTGGCTTGCACCGCCCAGCGGGGGCTTAGCTGGTAGCCTACCGTAGCCTGCAGGGGTACCGGAAACCCGTGGCGCCAGAACTGACCGAGCGGCAGGTAGTTGCTGGCGTAGGCGGCCAGGCCTACGTAGAGGTGCGGCGCAGCCGGCGGCGGGGCCACCTGGGCCTGCACCGCGCAGGGCATGGCCGCCCCGAGGCCGCACAGTGCATACAAAGCTAGACGCATAGGAATACTAACTTGGAAAAGGTGGGTTACCCTTTCAAGTGCCGGGTGGGCGGCGAATGGTTGCACGCCCCGGCTGGCTCACTCGCCTTCCAGCAGCCCTAGGCGCGTGGCAAATACGCGGCCCACCTGCAGCGAATGCCGCTTGGCCGTGTCGGCAGTAGGCCCGGTAAAGTGCGCGTCCACGGTTTCGTGGAACAGCGCCAGCCAGCGCCCGAAGTGGTCGATATTAATGGGCAGCGGGAAGTGCTTACGCATGGGGAAGCCCCGGTAGCGGCTGGTGCCTAGCAAGATGCCGCTCCAAAAATCGTAGAGCTGCGGCAAGTGGTGGCTGAGGTCGATGTGCGCAAAATCGACGAAAACCGGCTTCAGCAGCGGGTCGGCGAGGGCGCGGGCGTAGAAGCCATCGACCAGCGTCTTGATGTCGGCTTCGGTGGTAATGTCGGGCATCAGGATAAAGCGAATAGCTTAAAACCGAGAGTAAGTTTGGGCTTAAAACAACTTAAACACGCTTTAAGCGCTAAGTTCTCCCTAGACGCTCACCAATGAACGACCCCGACCTGCGCGCCCTGCTGTACCCGCTACTGCAAGGGGGCGCTGTGATTGACGAATTGCCCACTGGCACTACCCGCGCCGATGTGGTGCACGTGACCGAGGCCTTCATGCACGGCTACGAGGTGAAGGGCGACGGCGACACCCTGGCGCGGGTCGAAAACCAGCTGCGCTGCTACGCCGAGGTCTACGATTTCGTCACGTTCGTGGTCACCGAAAAGCACGTGGCCAAGCTGCTGCCCCGCCTGCCCGAGTGGGTGGGCGTGCTGGTGGCCGAGGGGGAGGGCCTAGGGCTGCGCCCGCACCGCGAGGCCCGCTACAACGCGACCGTGCAAGCGGCCCCGCTGGCGGCTCTGCTGTGGGTCGAGGAAGTAAAGCAGTTTTTGCTGGCGCGCGGCCTCACTGGGGCCAGCACCCTGCGCCAGCGCGACATCGCCCACTATCTGCGCACTAGCAGTACGGTGCCGCTGTCGGCCCTGGCCGGCTATGTGCGCGAGCGCCTGCTGGCCCGCCTGCCCGAGCGCCTAGCCCTGCGCGAGGTGCGCAAAGCCGAGCGGGCGCTGCTGGCCGGCATCCGCAAGAAGAAAAAGGCGCGGCGGTCGCGCTAATTTGGTGGGCCTAGGGGCCACTAGCTCGACAGCGCCAGGCCCTGCGTGGAATTGGCCTGGGGCGGCAGGTCGGTATGCACGACGGGCTGGCGGTGCAGCTCGCGCCAGTGCAGCCCCCCTAGGGCCAGGGCCAGCAGCCCCTCGAGCAGCACGGTGTTTTGCACGCCCAGGCGCTGGCTGGCCCAGCCCACCAGCAGGCTGCCCAGCGGCACCATGCCCGTGTAGGCCAGCACGTAGAAACTGATGACGCGCCCCCGCATGTCAGGCCGGGCCGTGGTTTGTAGCAGCGTGTTCGAGATGGTAATCTGCGACATCATGCCGAAGGCCCCTAGGGCAATGCACAGCAGGACCAGCCAGTAGAAAGGCGCGTGCGAAAACAGCACCAGTCCCACCCCAAATACAAACGTGTTGACCATGAGGATGTGGTTGAGGTTGGTGCCCGGCGGGCGCGAGGCTAGGTACAGCGCCCCCACGAAGGCCCCTGCCCCGATGGCACTATCAATCAGCCCAAACGTGGTGGCCGTGCCGTGAAAAATATCCTTGGCATATACCGGCATGAGCGTGGTGAAGGGCAGGGCCAGCAAACTCACCAGCCCCAGCATCAGCACCACGAAGCGGATATTAGGCGTGTGGCGCACGTACTCGAAGCCTTCCTGCAACTCGCGCAGGATATTCTTGGGGTGGGGCTGGGCGTGGTAGGCGGGCAGCCGTAGCGCCAGCAGCGAGCCGATAACAGCCACAAAGCTCACGGCATTGAGGGCAAAGCAGGTAGTAGCCCCTAGGGTCTCGATGGCCAGCCCCGCCACGGCCGGGCCGATGAGCTTCGAGAGGTTTACCATCGACGAGTTCAGGGCCAGGGCGTTGGGCAAGTCGGCCTTGTCGGCTACCAACTGGTGCACCAGCGACTGGCGGGCGGGCACGTCGAAACCATTGATGATGCCCAGCACCACGCTCAGCCCGATGATGCCCCACACGTTGCTGGGTTGCCACCACACCAGCAGCGTCAGCGCTACGGCCTGCACCATCGAGGCCACCTGCGTAGTAAGCAGCACCTGGTAGCGGTTGTAGCGGTCGGCCACGCCGCCGCCCACCAGCGAAAAGGCCGCCGCCGGAAACATGGTGGCAAATACGCTCAGCCCCAGCATCACCTTCGAGTGCGTAAGCGAATAAATAACCCAGCTCACGGCTGTTTTTTGCATCCAGGTGCCCAGCAGCGACAGGGCCTGCCCCGTAAAATAGAGGCGAAAATTGCGGCTCTTAAGAGCTCGAAAAGTGCTTAAATTCATGTAGGTAGCAATAGGTGCCAGCGCCCTCAACGGCGCGGGAGGCATTAGCCAAAAAGAATATCATTCGCTGTCGACGAGCTTGCGCAGCACCGGCAGGGCTTGCCGCAGCACCTGTAGCTCCTCGGCCGAGCAGGTGGCTTGCAGGGTGTGGTCGAGCCACTCGTCGCGCTCGCGGCGGGCAGCTTGCAGCAGGGCCCGGCCGGCCGGCGCAATGCTCACTAGCACCTTGCGGCCATCGTCGGGCGCGGGCTGGCGCACGATGAGGCTGCGTGCCACCAGCCGGCTCAGTATCTGCGACATAGCTTGGGTGGTTACTTTCTCGTGGGCGGCCAGCTCGCTGGGTAGCAGGTGCGGGTGCTGGTCAAGCAGGAGCACCACCGAGCGCTCGGTGAGCGAGAGCTGCTCGCGGGTAGGGGAGTGGGCCCGCAGCTGCTTTACCAGCCGGGTCACCACGGTGCGCAGCTCGGTAGCTAGGTGCTCGGTATCGGCGGATGAGGGAGGCATGTAGGTAAGCATGTTTAGTAAGTTACTTACCTATATACTACAAGCTGCGCAGCCAAAAGGTTTGCCATGGCCAAACGTTTGAGCGTTGGCAATTAATAGGGGTTTGGGTGTAATGCAAGCCACCTGCTAGCGAGCCAGCTTATTGCCGAGTTACGGCGCCGAAACCAACCCCCGCCCCTAACCTGCGTAAGACCTGCATATGACAAACCCTTGGGAAGAACTAGTGCCGCCCTTTATTATTTCGTTAGTAAAGCGGTTTCGCTGGTATGCGGCAGGCTTTCGAATGCCGCCGGCCCAGGCTCTGTGGCAGCACCGCAGTGGTCACCACGCAAGCCACCTGCCAGCTCGGCCGTTGTGGCAATACCTCGCCTTTGGCGCCGCCGAGTAGTACGGCCAGCCACATGAGCTTAACTAACACCCCGAGCAACGACCACGAATTCCTTCTGCACTTATTTATTGCCGGCGCCTCACCCAATTCGATACGAGCGGTGCGCAACGCGAAAGAAATCTGCGAACATTATTTATCTGGCCGTTACGTACTCAATATCATCGACATTCACCAGCAACCCAGCCTCGCTTGCGAGCAGCAGGTGCAAGCCGCGCCCATGCTGGTGCGGCTGCTGCCCCTACCGCGCCACCAGTTGTTAGGCGACCTTTCCAACCACTCTAGGGTGCTGGAAACACTGGGATTGCCACCCTCTGAGTAATTTACCCGCCGTATGCCTGCCGACGAGCTATCTGCCCACCGCCTCGCCCAAGAAAACGAGGAGCTGCGCCAACGACTGCGCGAGGCTGAGGACCTAATTGCGGCCGTGCGCGAGGGCGCTGTTGATAGCCTGCTGGTGTCCGGCCAGGCGGGTTTCCGCTTCACCACCCGCGAAGGAGCCAACCAGAGCTACCGCACGCTGGTCGAGCAAATAAGTGAGGGCGCGGCCCTGCTCGACCCGAGCGGCCTACTGCTCTACGCCAATGCGGCCCTAGGGCAGTTGCTGGCCGTGTCGCCTTCGCTGCTGCTTGGTAGTGAGCTAACCCGCTTTATACCAGTTGACTACCAGTTATATTGGGCCGAACTGCTGCAGCAGGCTGCCGCCAGCCCGGTGCGGGCCGAGCTGCTGCTGCTGCCCCTAGGGGGCAAGCCGCAGCTGTGCTCTGTGTCCATGAACGCGCTGAATATCAGCGATAAACCTGCCATTGGCTTGCTTATTACTGACTTGTCGGACCGCCACCGCCTGCGGTCGATGCGGGCCCAGGTGGCGGCCCAGGCCACCCGCCTGCACCGCCAAAACGAAGAGATAGTCGAGCAGCGCCAAGCCGCTACCGACGCCTGGCGCATTCTGGAAGGCATTCCGTCCATTGCCTGGACGACCGACGCGCAGGGCCGCAACCTATTCATTAACGGGCGCTGGGCCGACTTTATCGGCCACGAGCCGAGCGTTGCCGAGCGCCAGCTCGACCAGTTTATCCACCCCGACGACCGACTGCGAGCTCTGACCCAGTGGGCGCGCAGCCGCAGCAGCGGGCAGCCGCTAGCTACCGAGCTGCGCGCCTGCAACGCCCAAGGCGACTACCGCTGGCTGCTGGTGCAAGCCCGCCCCTTGTATGACGAGCAGGGCCAGCTGCTGCAGTGGATAGGCACCTACACCGACATTGAAGAGCAGAAGCAAGCCCAGGCACGCATTGAGCAGGCTGAGCGCCAGCTGCGCGACAAAAACGAGCAGCTTACCCGCCTCAATGTGGACCTCGACACCTTCGTGTACGCCGCGTCGCATGACTTGAAGCAGCCCGTGAGCAACATCGATGGCCTACTGCACGCCCTGCTCGACGAGCTGCCATTTGAGCGCTCGCGCCCCGTGCAAGACATCCTGCGGCTGCTGCTCGACTCGGTCAGCCGCTTTCAGCGCACCATCGACCAGCTAACGGATATTTCGCGCCTGCAGCGCCAGCACCTGGTAGCCGAGCCCGTAGCCATTGCCGACATCGTGCGTAGCGTGGCCCTCGACCTAGCGCCCCAACTGACCAATGCCGACGCCGAACTCACCCTTGACCTGGAGCCCTGCCCGCCCGTGCTGTGCTCCGAAAAAAGCCTGCGCGGCATTGCGTTCAACCTGCTCAGCAACGCCATCAAGTACCGCGACCCCGCCCGCCCGGCGCGCATTCGGGTGCAGGCGCGCGCCGATACCGACGGCATGGTGGCACTGAGCGTGCGCGACAACGGCCTGGGCATCGCCGCCCACAGCCGCCACAAGCTGTTCGGCATGTTCGAGCGGCTGCATACCCACGTCGATGGCTCCGGCATTGGCCTGTTTATGGTGAAGAAGATGGTGGAGAACGCGGGCGGGCGCGTTGAAGTGGAGAGCGTGGCGGGCGAAGGCTCCACCTTTGTGGTGTACTTGCTTTCGCCGGACGCCCGGCGCTAGTCCAATGCTTGCCAGGGCTTGCCGGCCGGGCGCGGCCCTAGGGGCTGCCAGCGCTGGGAGCCGTTACTACACTTTCACTTATTCGCCGTCCGGCGAGTTTTTTTACATGTCCGTAGTTCAAGAGATTACGCAGCTGGAGCATCGCCGCTTCGATGCCCAGATTGCCAAAGACACCGCCGCGCTGGCCGATATCCTGGCCGACGACCTCATCTACACCCACTCCAATGGCCACCAGGACAGCAAAGCCAGCTACCTGGCCTCGGTAGCCAGCGGCCAAAGCCGCTACGACCACGTCGACATCGAGGCCCTGACCGTGCGCCCCTACGCCGACGCCCGTACCGCCGTCGTCAACGGCCAAGTGCGCATCAACCTCGGCCCTGGCGCCGATGGCCAGCCCAACTTCATCCGCATCAAGTACGCCGTGGTGTACGTGCAGCTGCCCGAAGGCTGGCGCATGGTGCTCTGGCACGCCCAAAAGCAGGCCTCGGCAGAGTAGCGGGAATAGGTAATGGGATAATGGGTAAACAAGGCGGTCATACTGAGCGTAACCGAAGCATCTCCACCGAACGATTTCCTAGGAGGCGTGATAGAGATGCTTCGGCTACGCTCAGCATGACCGCCTTGTTTACCCATTCCTTAACTGCTCTCATTACTCTCACTACTTCACCGGCAGCATCAGCCGCGACTCGTGGCCGGGCTCGTGGTAGAGACGGATGGTGGCGGGCTTGAAGTCGGCCGCGCCCACTGGAGCTGCGCCACCAAACTGCTGCGGGTTCAAATCGACCAGCGGAAACCAGGTGCTTTGCCCCTGCACCATCAGGCGGTGGCCCGGCTTGAAGGTGTGCAGCACGTCGTTGAGAGCAAATTTTACTTCCGTAGGCACGCCAGGCAGGAAGGCTTCGGGCTTCTCGAAGCTGTTGCGGAAGCGCCCTCGAAACACCTCGGCCCGCACCAGGCGCTGGGCGCCGGCCGGCAGTGCCTCACCGGGCGCGGGCGTCGCGGCGCTGTCGGGCAGCACATCAATGAGCTTCACCACGAAGTCGGCGTCGGTGCCGCTGGTGCTCACCCACAAATTGGCCCCTAGGGGCCCAGCCACGGTTAAAGGTTGAGTCAGCGGCTCAGTCTGGTAACTGAGCACGTCGGGCCGCTGCGCCGCGAAGCGCTGGTCCTCAACCATATACTCATTGTTGCGCCCGCCCTGGATAGCGGCCGTGTAGGGCACCGGGTGGGCCGGGTCGCTGCGGTATTCAGTATAGCCTGGTTGTCCGGAAGGTTCAGGCAGTGTAGCTGGGGGCGAGTAAACCATTGTTGGTCTAGGTACACGATTTCGAATTGCTCGTCCTACTTCATTTTCGAGCGGAATATCTGATAATTTTCCACCAGAATAGCAATAGAAACTTTGTTGCCTTGCCTCCTTGGGCGGCCAGGCGGCGAAAGTCTGCCACTGATTGGTGCCGGTGTCGAAGCAGGTGGCTTCGGCGGGGTTGAAGCTGCCTTTGTCCTTGAGGTAGTAGTTGAAAAACGGCGTTTCCAGCGTGTGGCGGTAGGTTTCGGCGGTGTTTTGACCAAACTTCAAGGGGCCGAAGCTGCTCCAGTCGGGGCGGCTCCAGGCGCCGTGGGTCCAGGGGCCCATCACGAGGCGGTTGGTGGCCCTAGGGTTCTGCTGCTCGATGGCTTGGTAGGTGTGTAGGGCGCCAAACAGGTCTTCGGCATCGAACCAGCCGCCCACCACCAGCACGGCCGGGCGCACGCCCGTCAGGTGCGGCCGGATGTTGCGCGCCTGCCAGTAGGCGTCGTAGGTGCGGTGCGCCAGGTACTCGTTCCAGACCTTGGCCCGGCTGCCGAAGTATTCTGGCCGGTTGGCATTCTGCAAAGGCCCTAGGGCCCGAAGAAACGAGTAGGCATCGTTGACTTCCAGCTTGAACAGCGGCTGGTACTGGGCCGTGGGCTGGGGGCGCGGGATGTCGAAGAAATTGGTGAAGTCGAAGTTGTCCAGCAGGAAAAACGCGCCGTTGTGGTAGGCGTCGTCGCCCAGAAACTCGTCCGTCACCGGCGCCTGGGGCGACACCGCCTTGAGCGCCGGGTGGGCGCCGGGCAGGCTGGTCGAAGCGTAAAAGCCTGGGTACGAGATGCCCATGATGCCCACGCGGCCGTTGTTGCCGGCCACGTTCTTCAGCAGCCACTCGATGGTGTCGTAGGTGTCGGTGCTTTCGTCGTGCGGGGCCGCGGCACCTTGCGCAGTCTGCTTGGCTTTCCCTTTAGCGTCACGCCCTAGGGCCGGTGTCATCTCCTCAAACTGGCCTTCGGAGAGGTAGCGGCCGCGCACGTCCTGGTACACAAAAATGTACTTTTCCTGGCTCAGCTCGCGGCTGGGGCCGGGGCCGCGCAGGGGGTAGCGGTCAGCGCCGCGCGGACCAGCGCCGTAGGGCGTACGCTCCATTATTATGGGGTAGGGGTGGGCCCGGTCGGCGTCGCGCGGCACGTACACGATAGTAGCGAGCTTCACCCCGTCGCGCATCGGCACCAGTTGCTCCACCTTGCGGTAGGTCTGGCGCACGAAGGTTGAATCTTGGGCGCGGGTAGAGGCCGGGGCGGGCGTCTGGGCCAGGGCGGGCAGCGCGGCGGCCAGCAGCCCTAGGGTAGTTATCTGAACCACGGATGAAAGCGGATTTGGCGGATTTCGCGGATTTTGTGGGCGATTGTGAAGAATAGAGCGGGCGGCAAGCAACGGACTAGCAAAGTAGCTGTCCCTGCCTTACCTGTTGCATCATCCGTAACTGGTTCTGCCTCCTCCCCGGCAACAAGCGCACCCATCACCAGTTAAGTAGTGGCCGCGCTTGCCAGCGCAGCGGCGAAGGTAATCGCCCACAAAATCCAACTAATCCGTTAAATCCAACAAATCCGTGGTTCAGACATACCAACCCAGCCCTACCCGCTACGACCACATGCCCTACCGCCGCTGCGGCCGTAGCGGCCTGCAACTGCCCGCCATTTCGCTGGGCTTGTGGCAGAATTTTGGCGAGAAAGACACCCTGGGCAACTGCCGCACTTTGCTGCGCACCGCCTTCGACGCCGGCGTCACCCACTTCGACCTGGCCAACAACTACGGCCCGCCCCCCGGCGCGGCCGAAGAGACGTTTGGCCAGCTCTACCAGAGCGACTTCCGCCCTTACCGTGACGAGTTGATTATCAGCTCCAAGGCCGGTTACGGCATGTGGCCCGGCCCCTACGGCGACGGCGGCTCGCGCAAGTACCTCATGGCCAGCCTGCACCAGAGCCTGCGCCGCACTGGGCTGGAGTATTTCGACATTTTCTACCACCACCGGCCCGACTCCGACACGCCCCTGGAAGAGAGCATGACCGCGCTGGCCGACATGGTGCGCCAGGGCAAGGCGCTGTACGTGGGCCTGAGCAGCTACAGCCCCGACGAGACCCGCCGCGCCTGCGAGTTGCTGCGCGAGCTGGGCACGCCCTGCCTCATCCACCAGCCCAAATACTCGCTGCTGGTGCGCGACCCCGAGCACGGCCTGCTCGACGTGCTGGCCGAGGAAGGTGTGGGCTGCATCGCCTTCTCGTCGCTGGCCCAGGGCGTGCTGACCGACAAGTACTTGCAGGGCGTGCCGCCCGATTCGCGCGCCGCGCGCCAGCTCGGCAACGGTGCCATCGAGGAAAGCCAGCTTAACCCAGCCAACATTGAAAAGGCCCGCCAGCTGAACGAACTGGCCCAGCAGCGCGGCCAAACCCTGGCCCAGCTGGCCCTGGCCTGGGTGCTGCGCGACCCGCGTATGACGTCCGTTATCATCGGCGCCAGCAAGCCCAGCCAAATCACCGACGCGGTGCAGTGCCTGGACAAGCCCGCTTTCACCGCCGACGAGCTAGCCCGTATCGAGCAGATTCTGGGCGGTGCGGGGGCCTAGGGGCCTATGTGGCCGCGCCGCAACTGCCTGGGCCGGGTAGCTGCGGCGCGGTCTAGCGCGTATACCGGTTTTTTTTAAGCACCTTCCGCCCTATGAGCGAGCAACCCACAACCCCGACCGAAACCCAGCGCGCCTCCGCCGATTACTTTACCGGCGTAGCCTGGGTAACGAGCCTGGTGAAAGCCAGCGACGGCACCGATTGCAGCGTGGGCGAGGTCACCTTCGAGCCCGGCGCCCGCAACAACTGGCACTCGCACCCTAGCGGCCAAATTCTGGTGGTGACGATGGGCACCGGCCTCTACCAGGAGCGGGGCCAGCCTGCGCGGGTGCTGCGGCCCGGCGATGCCGTGAGCATTGCTCTTGGCGTGGTGCACTGGCACGGCGCCACGGCCACCAGCCTATTCACGCACTACGCCATCAACCCCGGCGCCAGCAAGGGCGTGGTAGACTGGGGCGCGCCCGTAACCGACGACGAATACCGAGCGGCGCAGCCCTAGGGCAGGTTGTCGGTGGTGGTGGCGGGCGCGGCTGGCAGGGCGGTATAGGGAGCTAGGGGCGGCAGCTGCAGGGTGGTATCAAGGCGCTGGGTGAGGATGAGCGCGTGGCTCTGGCGGCGCAGAATGGCCTGCTGCTGGCGCTGCTCGTGCTTCTGGAATACACGCACCTGGTACTTGGTGCGGGGCTGCTCACGGCTCAGGTTCACGTAGGTGAGCTTCGAATCGTGGCGGTTCACTTCCTCGCCGGCTTGAATGCGGGCAATGCGCTTGCGGTTGTTGCCCAGAAACGCGTGGATGGGATTAATGCCAATAAAAAGGTTGGCGCGGCCATCGAGGCCGTAGCGGCCACTTACTTGCAGCTCCGTCAGGTTGCTGTCGAGGTGCAGGTCGGGGATGAGCAGCTGGCCCTTGCCGAGCACAAACTCGGTGCTTACGGGTTCGAAGTACAGGTGGCTGGTGCGCTTTTTCACCACTTTCAGGGCATCCTCCAGGGCCTCCACGTTTAGCAGCTCCAGGTTGCGCAGGTCGGCCTTGAGGTAGCCGCTGGTTTGGTCGAGCACGGGCAGGAAGCGGGCATCGAGGTCGGTGTGCAGGGCGGCGGCGCAGCGCAGCGTGCCCCGGATGTTAGCGGGCGTCAGCACGTTCAGGTTCACGTTGCTAAGCGTGCCGAAGAGCGTGGGCAGCTGAATGTTTTCGAGGAGCGCCTGCACCTGCAGCGGGTGGTGGTTGCGGCCGGCATTGGTTACGAGGCGGCCGCGCAGCGAAATACGCCCATCTAGGGTGTTGAGGGTGCAGGCATCAAGCAAGGCTTCGCCCTCGCGCAGCCGCGACACCAGCCGGAACGAGCCCCCGCTTACCGCCCCGTAGCGCACCTGCTCGGCCTCGACGCGCAGCAGGGCGGTGAACTGCCCATTTATAAGGGCCGACGACGGCAGTCGGCCCCCATTGCGGGCCATGCGCCGTGCCTGGCGGGTAGCTCGCGCCGTCTGCCGCGCCACCCGCGCTGCCGAGTCGGCCGGCGGGGGCGCTACGCTGGCCAGCATGCGGAGCAGGCGCGCGATGTCGAGGTTGGCGTAGCGCAGGTCGAGGGTGGCGTCGGCGGCCACGATGTGCAGGCCATCGAGCAGTACCAGCGCCGAGCCCTGGCCCCGGCCGCCCTGGGGCGCCGTGAAGCGCAGCTCGGGCAGGTTGAGGGCGCTGCCGGCCTTGTCGAGGCGCATCCGCACGTTGCGCAGCGTTTCGCCGTCGGGCAGCGGCATCGTGTTAATGCTGTAGCTCAGGTGGCCGTTGGCCGCCAGCAGCAGCTCGCGGATGGCCGGGCTGGTGGGGCGCTTGGCCGAGTGGCGCGGCGGCCGGGTCAGGCGGCCAAGCAGGTGCTTGAAATTGAGGGTATCAAACTTGAAGTCAACGTTGTACACCACCGGGGCTACGCTATTGGTAGAATCAGTAGGCCAGCGCACTTGGCCCTGTACTTCGCCATCCCAGAGCTTGCCGCGAATGTTGGTGAGCTGCACCTGGTGGCCGTCGTGGCGCACGCGCACGGCCAAGTCGCGCAGGGTATCGGTGGCCAGGGCCAGCTGCCCTAGGTGCAGGGCCACGTCCAGGCGCAGGCCCTTCGGAATAAAGCTCCGCCCTAGGGTGGCCGCGAGGTGGCCGCGCTCGGCGGCGGTGCGTGGGGCGCGGGCCGGGGCGCTGGGGTGGCGGTGCATTAGCTCGCGCACCTGGGCCAAGTCCAGCTCGGTGAGCGCAAACTTGCCCGCGATGCTAGCGGTGGGGCTCTGGTCGGTGAAGTAATCGAGCAGGTGCACCGTGGTGGCCGTGGCCTTGAAGTGCATATCCTCGCCTAGGGTACCCGAGGCGTTGCTCAGGCGCCACAGGCTGTCGCGCAAGCCAATCTGCACATTGAGGTGGCGCAGGCCGGTGCGGTGGTGAGCCAGCTGCAGCGTGGCGTCGCGAATGGTGGCCGTGCCCACTACCGACATATTCTTGCGGAACTCGCCCTGGTGCTTGGGGCCCATGGCCGGCAGCAGGCCCCGCAGCTGCACGTTCAGGTCGGCTACGCCCTGGGTGGCCCGCCAGCGGCTGCCGGGCAGCAGCACGGCCAGGGCTGGCAGGTCGGTGCGCCCGTGCAGGCGCCCCGTCACGTACGGCCGCCGGAAGTTGCGCAGCAGAAAGCTCACATCGAGCTGGCCCACCGACGTATACACCCGGCACTGGTTGAAGCGCACGCTCATCGTTTCGTAGTTGTGGGCCGGCCCGTTGTCGTAGGTGGCTTGCAAGTCCCAGTGGTTGATGCGCCGGGCCGAGTCGGGCCACTGAATGCTGGCCCCGCGCAGCCCGAAGTCCATAATGGTGCGCGGGCGCACCTTCGGGCCGCTCAGCCCCGAGATGCTGTACACGAGCCGGGCCTTGCTGGGGCTCACGGCGCCGGCAATGTACTGGCGCACCACCGGCGGCAGGGCGGCCTGCAGCACCTCCACCAGCGGCTGGTTGCCCGCGAAGCGCAGGTTGAGCCACGTGCCGCGGGGCACGCCGCCCGCCTGCAGGGTATCGGCCCGGTGGGTGCCCACCAGCGTGATGGTGTCGCCGTTGAGGGTGGCGCGGGTGTCGTCGTAAAACTCTCCCTGGCGCTTCTCGAACTGGTAGCGGTAGTGCACGCGGCCCTGCACCGGCTCGTGGGTCAGCAGCGTGCCGCTGCGGTTGCGCAGCTCGTCGAGGCTGCCCACGAAGTGCCCGCGCACGGCCAGCTCGCCGCCGTGCACCGCCAGCGCCAGCCGGGCCTGGCTGGCCGATGCCCCTAGGCCGCTATGAATGAAGTCGTTGTGGGTAGTCAGTTGGAAGTTGTGCAGGATAACCGAGTCGATGGCCAAGTCGAGGGCGGGGGAGTGGCCCTGGGGGCTGGGGTGCCGCTTGCCGCGCAGGCCCCAGGTGCGCCCCAGCGAGTCTACCTCCTGGTGCAGCAGCACGTCGCGCACCGCCAGCCGCGTAATGCGCACGCGCCGGTGCAGCAGCTCGCGGGCCACCAGGCGCAGGTCGGCTTCGCCAATGCGGAGCACCGGCACCGCCCGGCCGTGCGTGGTGTCGGTGAGGGCCAGGTGGCGCAGGGTGGCGGTGGGGTAGGGAAAGTCGCGGACGATGGAGAAGTCAACCTCGAAGGGCGCCAGCGCCAGCCCGGACTGCTCGGTGAGCATGCGCCGGATTTCGCGCTGGGCGAAGGGCTTGGCGTAGCGCGTGAGCAGCAGCCAGCCCGCGCCAGCCACAGCCAGCACCAGCAGGAGCAAGCTCAGGCCCAGTACGCGCCACCAGCGAATTGATTTCATAAGATAACGGCAAGCTACGATGCCCGCGCCAGCCGGGTAGCATCGAGCTAACTGAACGCCTTACGTAAGTAGCTTAGTGTCCGGCCAGGTTCCGCAAGGGATTGTTGGCCACGGCAGTGCACTTTTGCCTTCCTAACTGGCCGCGCTGGTAGCAAGCCCGGCAGTAATTGCCTGGCTTGGTGGCTGCTGCGCGCCCGCCGCCCCTAGGGCGTATACTTGCGCCGTCGCTGCCGCTGTATTTTTGCGTATGAACCGTCGTGCTTCCATCACCGATTTGGCCCAGGCCCTGGGGCTGTCGCCCTCTACCGTGTCGCGCGCCCTGGCCGACCACCACGAGGTAAGCGCCGCCACCAAGGCCCGCGTGCGCGAGATGGCCCAGCAGATGCACTACCGCCCCAACCCGCTGGCCGCCGGCCTGCGCCGGGGCCGCAGCAATACCCTAGGGGTGCTGGTGCCCCACATCACGGGCTTCTTCTTCCCCGAGGTCATCCACGGCATTGCCACCGAGGCCAGCGCCGCTGGCTTCAACGTGATGATTTGCCAAAGCAACGAGAACGCCGAGCAGGAAAAGCAAACCATCGAGCTGATGATGAATGCCCAGGTGGCCGGCATCCTCGTCTCCATCGCCGACACCACCCAGGACTTCAGCCACTTCGAGGAAGTGCGCCAGGCGGGCGTGCCGCTGGTATTCTTCGATCGGGCCGTAGAGGGCTTTAAGGGACAGCACGTTAGCGCCGTTACGCTCAACGACTACTACGGGGCCTACCAGGTAACCGAGCACCTCATTGCCCAGGGCTGCCGCCGCATCGCCCACCTCACCGGCCCGCCCCACCTCAGCATCCTCAAGCACCGGCAGCAGGGCTACCTCGACGCCCTGGCCGCCCACGGCCTGCCCGCCGAGCCGCGCCTGCTGGCCCAGTGCGAGCAAAACCAGACCGGCGGCGCCACGGCCCTCAAGCGCATGCTGCGCTTTATCCCCAGCCACCGCCCCGACGGCGTGTTCTGCTCCAACGACCTCACGGCCGTGGGCGGCCTGCAAATGGCCAAGAAAATGGGCTTCCGCGTGCCCCAGGATATTGCCATTGCCGGTTTTAGCAACGAGGTGTTCACCACCCTCACCGAGCCGCCGCTCACCAGCGTCGACCAGCGCTGCCAGCAAATGGGCCAAACGGCCGTGCAGCTCCTGCGCAAGATGCTCCCCGGCCCCGACCAAAGTAAGCACTCCCCTAGGCCCATCGTGCTCAAGCCCAAGGTGATTGTACGCGAGTCGACGCTGCACGAAGCACTAGGCGAGGAGCAGTAGCCAACTGCGTTGCAACGCGTTACTAACGCTACCTTTCGGCCCTCAAATAAACCAAGCTGCTACTATTACATGCAGCAGTGGCGCGGTATGCAGGTCGAACCAGCCCTAGGCTCATCTTCCATGTTCTTCCTCCCCAAACTACCGGCTGCGCCGGCCCCGCGTGGTTTAGGCGCTGGCTTGCTAGTAGCGCTGGCCGCATGCAAAGCCACTTAATCAAATCTCACTCCGCGTTACAAGCGCTAGTTAGGCATCATTTATCTACCAAGCAGCTTCTATTGGCTAGAAAGTAGCGTTATAAATTGTTTTACCTCACTACCTTAGGTCCATGAAAAAAACGTTGCCTCTATTAGCTATCATAACGGCTTCAGTCTTAGCGGGCTGTTCTAAATCGGGTAATGACCCGACCCCCTCCCTTGCTGGGACTTGGACGTGGACAGGAAGCACGCGGGTAACGACTCCTAAAAATGGTCAGTCCAGCACCTCTGTTACCTCTTCCACAAAGCCGTATTCGGAAATCCATTCGTTTGATGGGAACGGCGCTTTTACTATCGTTACCGGCGGCAATACGGAGGAAAGAGGTACTTATACATACAACAGCTCTATACTCACCGTTAATACCACGTTTTATAAAGTTTCCCGAACGGTTTCGGAACTCAATGCGCATCGGTTAGTCTGGACAACAGAATCAGAAGATGCTGCTAACCGGTACTCTCTCACGGAAACGCTGACGCGCTAAGGGAAACGGAGCTAGACGCCGCAATGACTGCCTTTGCGCGAGTACGACAGCGAAATCTGTTAGGTAACGGCTGGGGCTTACGCGTTCTAGAAGATGGCATTTATATGAGATAAAGCCTTTTATGTTCTAGTAACCGGCACCTCTAGCATGTGAGATAACAATTCAGCCTCAAAGTAGCTTCGCGAAGTTCACCTTAATCTTGAGTTGGAAGTCTTCGATGACCTTAAAGATTTCCTTTAAGGTTACGCGCTCTACCTTGGTTAAACTTTTGGGGTCTAGGTAGTTATCGGGTAGCTGCTTGGCTTGCATCTGCACGGCTTGCTTCTTGAGACGCATGCCCATGAGGTAGTAGTAGGCTTGCACCAGCTCCTGGTACTCTTTCTCGGTGAAGACGTTGAGTTGGCGCAGGGCCCCTAGGCGCTGGCCGGTATTGGTGGCGAAGACGCGGTTCTTGAGGGCGAACACGCGCACCAAATCCACGATGGGCGACATGACGCGCTTGAGGTTAACGACCTGCTGGTCGCCCATGGCGAAGGTGCGGATGTTGTTGAAGAACGTGAGCGGCGGCTGGTACTGCAGGGCGTTGGTAGCCATGTAGTGCAGAAAGCGGTCGAGCGGTTTCTGCAGCTCCACATCCAGGAAGTCGCGCAGCTCGTCCAGGATGTCGGCCTCGCCGTAGAGGAAGCGGATGTCGAAGAAGGCCGCGAAGCGCATCACGTTCTCGGGGTTCGACTCGGTGAGCCAGCCCTGGTAGTTACGCTTCCAGTGCGAGAGCGAGTGCGTCCACTTGGGGTTTTTAGCCATCAGCCCACCGTCGCAGAAGCTGAAGCCGATGCTGTTGAGCCGGTCGCTCACCTGCTCGGCGAAGGCCAGGAAATACTCGCGCACTTCCTCGCGGTGCTCGTTGGCCTTGTCCTCGTAGATGATGGCGTTGTCCTGGTCGGTGAGCAGCGTCTGCTCCTGCCGGCCTTCCGACCCTAGGACCACAAACACGAACTTGGCCGGCGGCGGCCCCATCTCGCCAATCACCTGCTCAATCACCTTCAGGGCGATGGTGTCGGCCACGGTGGTAATCACCTGGTTCACAATTTCGGGCTTCACGCCGCGCTCCAGCAGCTGGTGCACGATGTCGGGCACCTTCTGCCAGCGCAGCCGCAGCTCGCGCCCGCTCACGGCCGCTTTCACGCCCTGGATGAACAGGAACGGCGACTGCGCCTGCTCGGCCAGCAGCTTGTTGCGGCTGATGAAGCCCAGGTACTCGCCGCCGCGCTCCACCAGCAGGTAGCGCGCCTTGGTGCGAAACATGAGCAGTAGGGCCTCATACACGAAGGCGTCGGCGCTCACCTCGCGGGTGGGGGCGTCGAGGTAGTCGCGGATGGGCCGGCGGGCATCCCCTAGGGCCGCTACTACCTTGTCGCGCAAGGTGATATCGGTGACGAAGCCCGCGATGGCTTGGCCGTCGTCGGCCAGCACGAAGTAGCAGCTGGTGCGGGCGCGGGCCATGAGGCGGGCTACCTCGTGGGTGGGCGTGGTGCCGGGGCAGGCCAGCACCGGGCGCAGCTCCACGGTTTCCATGCGGCGCGAGTACAGCTCGTCGGCCGCGATGAAGTTTTGGGGCGCCTGGGGGCCGGGCTGCACCAGCTGGGCGTACTCCTCGTTGAGCATCAGCCGCCCGTAGCGGGTGGTGAAGTAATGAAAGAACGCGTCGTAGCCCAGGCACAGCCCCCGAAAATCGTGGCGGTGCAGCGAGTATACTCGCGTGCCGGCCCGGGCCCGCACCGTGCGCAGCGAGCGCTTCTTGTTCAGCAGCACCGACACGCCGCCGTAGCACTCGCCCGGCCCGTACACCTCGGGCAGGCGCTGCTGCTGCTCGGCATCGAAGAAGAAGGTGTCGTAGGCGCCATTAACAATTAAATCGACGCCCCGTAACTTGCTCTCGCCCTGACGGTAAATAATGGTTTCGCGCGGGTGGATGACCTCCACGAGCAGGCGGGCTACTTCCTCCTGCACCTCGGGCGGCAGCAGGGTAAATGGCTCAACGGTGCGCAAAAAAGCAAGGCGTTCCATGGGGAAGAGTAGTAACGAATGAGGGGCGGCGAACACCAGCGCACAAACTAAGTGGGCGGGCCGGGCACTGCAAAGCAAGCACGCGTTTGCCGCACGGGTGGCCCTAGGGCGGTGGGGCGGGTATCTTGCTGGCCCGCGGCCGCCACAACTGGGCAGCCGGGTGCGCCCCAAAGAGCCCTAGGGATGAACCTTACCCGTAAGGCAAATTAGGCAGCAGACTGCCCCTGCCAAGCCTATTCTGGCTACTGGCCTAGGACCGGCGCGCCGCAACCCCGAACCGCTCTAGCTTTGTGGCACCTGCCTGCCGAGCTAGCTGCCGCCTGGCGGGCCGACTACCTTAGAGCGGTTTCGGAGTCGTTATATAGGTTTTTAGCGTAGCTTGTGGTATGCAAGCTTATTCCAATGATTTGCGCGAGCGAGTAGTAGCCGCTTATGCGACTGGTCAGTATACAATTGGTCAGGTGGCCAGCCGGTTTGCGGTTTCCGTTTCGTTTGTAGACAAGCTGCTCAAACGCCAGCGTACCA
>Ga0160427_10000235_pt1 | contig 36329 bp, 33 predicted proteins | sample SolpanmetagenomL_FD_108194 | JGI IMG/M metagenome (GOLD analysis project Ga0160427, IMG submission 108194) | Solar panel surface microbial communities from Lawrence Berkeley National Laboratory, California, USA - L | ecosystem: Engineered > Built environment > Solar panel > Unclassified ...
ATCAACCGCTTCAACCTGCTCACGAGCCTGGAAATGAAGCCTTCCTTCGTAGGCCAATAACCTCTCTGAAATCATGGCAGAAATCCAACAAAAAGGCGACTCCGGTAAGGGAGGCAAGAAACGGGCAAAGAAAATGTCGACTAAAATCGACATGACGCCCATGGTTGACTTGGCCTTCCTCCTGCTGACGTTCTTCATGCTCACGACCACCTTCGCCAAGCCCAACGTGATGCAGCTCACGATGCCGGTGAAGGAGAAAAACCCGAACCCCGAGGAACAAACCAAAATCAAAGCGTCGCAGGCCGTGACTGTTATTCTGGCCCCCGACAATAAGGTTTTTTACTTCTTCGGTCTGAACGAGCCCACCGACAAGAGTGTGCCCGTACCCGAAATCAAGGTTACTGACTTCTCAGCCAACGGTATCCGCAAGGTGCTGCTGGACCGCAAGAAGCAGCAGCCAGAACCCATTATTCTTATCGAGCCCTACGTTGCTGATGGCAAAGAGGCCAAGTATAAGAACATGGTGGACATCTTGGACGAGATGAATATTACTGACCAGAAGAAGTACGCCCTGGTTAACATCTCGAAGAAAGACGTGGAGCTCATTAAAAAACAGAACTTGCTATGATGGACAACACGCAGCTGGCTGGTGCCAGCTTGAACGACATCGTATTCGAGGGCCGCAACAAAGCATACGGAGCATTTGAGCTACGTCGCATCTACGGACGCAACGTGACGCGGGCGCTCATCATCGGAGCGGCGCTGCTGGCACTGTTGGTATTTATTCCGGCCATCGCCAAGATGATGGAGGACCGTAAGCCAAAAGAGGTTCTCAATCTGAAGGAGAACGTGCTAATGGACGCGCCTCCCCTGGATGAAACCAAGCCCCCGCCCCCGCCGCCTCCCCCCGAGGCGCCGCCACCCCCGCCCCCTAAGCTGACGACGGTAAAATTTACGCCGCCGGTAGTAAAGAAGGATGAGGAAGTGAAGAAAGAGGAAGTGCCCGACCAAGAAGAGTTGAAGGACAAAACGGTAGCTACCGTGACCGTAAAAGGTAACACGGATGCCCCCGACCTGAGCGACCTGAGTGGGGAAGGCAATAAGGTAGTAGAAGAAGTAGTAGAAAACAAAGTCTACACCTACGTAGAGCAAATGCCTGCTCTCCCCGGTGGTGGCGGCATGGGTGCTATCGTAGCAGCCATCCAGAAAAACTTCCGCTACCCAGCTGTCGATTTGCGCAACCAAGTAGAGGGCCGCGTATTCGCCAGCTTCACGGTAGATGAAAACGGTGACGTTTCGGACGTGAAAATCGTGAAAGGCCTGACCGGCACGGTTGATGCAGAGACTATCCGCTCTATCAAAGCACTGCCCAAGTTCATCCCGGGCAAGCAGAATGGCCGGGCTGTGAAAGTATCGTTTACGGTACCGGTAACGCTGAAAATTCAATAAGCTTTCCGCTTTGGCTAAAGGCCCTGACTGGTTTCAGTCAGGGCCTTTTTGCATAATAAGGGATGTTATTTTATGTAAAAAAGGCGCGCGGCGTGTGGAAAAGCGGGGCACTACGCATCAATATACTACTGGTGGCCACTAGTGAAACTTCCACTCACTTTTCAACGCCTAATCATGTCTTTACTACCCGCTTTCCTGACCGACAGCCTCGACGAAGTTGTATTCGAAGGCCGCAATCAAGCTTACGGTGCCTACCAGTTGCGGCAAGATTATCAGCAGCACCTCACCTCGGCTGGGGGCATCACGCTGGCCATGGGAATCGGCTTGGCTATTATCTGGAATATTTGCCAAGCTTTTACTCCGTTGGCGCAGCCTGTTGCTACCATGCTTCACGAGCGAGAGCTAAAGCCAGAAGTTTTTGAGTTCGAAAAGCCCAAACCGGCAGTCATTGCGCCGCCACGGGCCCAGCGGGCCGCTACGCACGCCATGCCTGCTACTCCCACACAGGTGACCAAGGATGAGTTGGTAGTACCAAAACCAACTGTTGTGCCCGCATTGGAGGAAATTCAGGATGGCGCCAGGGGCCCCGTTACGCTCGGTCCGACTACCCCCATTGAAGGCCTGACGGACCCGGGCGGACCAGACGGTGGAAGCACTGCCAATGGCCCAGCCAAGACAACCAACGAGCCTTTTATTGCGGTGGAGAAGATGCCGGAGTTTGCGGGCGGTCAAGAAGCGCTGCTCAAGTATTTGCGCAGCCACTTGCGCTACCCAGGCGCGGCGCTGGCAGCGGGCATTGGCGGGCGGGTGTTCATGAGCTTTGTGGTGCAGGCCGATGGCACTATCTCCGACGTGACCATTTTAAAAGGCCTAGGCTATGGACTGGACGAGGAAGCCCAGCGCGTGGTGCGCCAGATGCCCGCCTGGATGCCCGGCTACCAGAGCAAGCACGCCGTGGCCGTGCGCTTCACGCTACCTATCACGTTTCAGTACCAGTAAGCAGGGGGCAGAATAGGAGAACCCAGGTTTTGTCCCCTTTTTTGCAGTCAGAATACCCGCCCGCGTCTGGCCCGAACAAATCGGGGCTCGGCGCGGGTTGTGGGTGTTCTACCAACTTCGCCATTTTTATGTCACTTCCCACCACTGAGGAGCGCCTGGGCTCGCCGCAACGCATAGTGCGCTACTTCACGCTCATCATGTCGCTGATATACGCGGCCCTGGGCGTCTGGCTTTGGCTCACGGCCAACCGGCCATCGGCGGCCGGCGCACTACTGCCGCTAGGCCCCAAAACCCGTATGGTGCTGGGTTCCGTCTTTATCCTATATGGTCTTATTCGCTTCGTGCGCACGCTACGCACGCAGTTTCGCAAACCTACTCCGACCGATGATTTCCGCTAACCTGCTTTCCTGGCCCGGCCGCGCCACGCTGGGCACGTTGCTGCTGGCCGCCAGCCTGCTGCCTGCCTGCCACCCCGACCGCTCGGCCGGCACTAGTGAGGAGGCCACCGACACGCCTACCAGTGGCCACGTGGGCATCAGCGTTGATGAAACGTTTGCGCCCATACTAGAGTCGCAGGTCGATACGTTTCAGAAGCTGTATCCCGATGCGCACCTCAAGGTATCGTATCAGCCCGAAGACAACGTGTTTCTGGATTTGCTCAACGACAAGGTAAAAGCTATTGTGGCTGCTCGTGACCTGAACGCGGACGAGAAAAAAGAACTGGAAAAGCAGAACATGCTGCCCCACGCCACCAAAGTGGGCATCGATGGCCTAGCTATCATCCTGCACCCCTCCAACCCCGACTCCCTGCTGACGCTAACGCAGCTACGCGGCATTTTTGGGGGCCAAACGGCGCAGTGGAGCCAGGTGAGCGGCCAGAAGAAGCTAGGCGCCGTCAACGTAGTGTTTGATGCCAACCGCAGCAGCACCAGCCGCTTTGTGCGCGACACACTTTTGCACGGCGCGGCCTTCAGCCCGAAAGCCTTCGCGGCGCAGTCCAATGCCAAACTACTCGACTACGTGGCCACCCACCCCACTGCGGTGGGAGTAATAGGGGTGAACTGGATTTCGGACTTCGACGACCCCAAGGTGCGCGGCTTTCTGCGGCGCGTGCGCGTGGCCAGCATCACGGCCCGGCCCAACCCGACCAAGGACGACTACATTCAGCCCTACCAGGTGTATCTGGCCCAAAAATCGCAAGAGGTGCTGAAGCAGCACCCCGAGTTGCAGAACTACCCGTTGCGACGCGACCTCTACGCCATCAGCCGCGAGGCGCGGGCGGGGCTAGGGTCGGGATTTGTGTCGTTTGTGGCTGGCCAGAAGGGCCAACTTATCTTCCAAAAGTCCGGCTTAATGCCCGCCAATATGCAGGCCCGCATCGTGACGACCAACAAGCGTCAGTGAACTACCTTGCCTTTAATCGCGTAGTACGAACACCTTCTTTCACCTGAACTTAACCTTTTCCTTCCCTCCTATGTCTTCTAAGCCCTGGAAACCGCTGCTGCTGACCGCCCTTACCGTAGGGGCCGGCGCTACGGCCGCCACCGCCCAAACCGTAGCCTCTGCCCAAAAAGCCATTGAGTTGGGCCGCTACAACGAAGCCCGTGCCGCCCTGCGTGGCAACAGCACTCCTGAAGCCAATTTTGAATTGGGCCGCATCTACCAGATGCGTGATATCCCCGACTCTGCTTCTTACTACTTCAACCGTGCTGCTGGGTCTACGCCTTTTGGCATGGTGGCTGAAGGCCGTGCGCTACTTGCAAAAGGCAAGATGAGCGAAGCCGATGCCAAGTTTGACGCTGCCGCCAAGGCCACCAAAAACAAGGACACCAAAGTGCTCACCATGATTGCGCAGGCCTACGGTGAGGCCGATGCCAAGACAATGGATGTGACCAAGCCGCTTTCCTACGTGAAGACTGCCGAAGCCTTGAGCAAGGGCAAAGACGATGCTGCCCTTATGGTGGCGCGCGGCGACATTTACTTGCACAGCGACCAAGGTGGTGGCGAGGCTATGAGCAGCTTTGACCGCGCTACGGCTGCCAACCCGCAGAATGCTGAGGCTTTCTATAAAAAAGGTGTACTGAGCGTGCGCAGCCGCAACGGTGCTGCCGCCAAGGAAAACCTGGATAAAGCCATCGCTCTCAACCCGCAGTACGCACCGGCTTACAAGGAATTGGCTGAGATGTACTACTCGGCTGGGCAATATGATAAGGCTGTGAGTACGTTTGAACAGTACAAAGGCATGGCCGAGAAATCGACCACAACCGATGCTGAGTACGCCTCTTTCCTGTACTTGAGCAAGAAATATCCCGAGTCGCTGGTGGAAGTGAACAAGGTGTTGGCCGTAGAGCCCAACAACTTTACAATGAACCGCCTCAAGGCTTTCGACTTGTACGAAACTGGTGATTACAACGGCGCCTTGGCTGCGATGGACAACTTCCTAAAAATCGCACCGGCCGACAAAGTGTTGCCTGAGGATAATGCTTACCGCAGCAAGATTCTAGTGCGTACGGGCAAGGGTGGCGACGCCATTGCCGTAATGGAAAAGTCGGTGGCCTCTATCACTGACCCTGCTAAGAAGAACGAGGCACTGCACGAGTTGGCTTCGACCTACAATACGCAAAAGCAGTACGCCAATGCTGTGCGGACTTACAAGCAGATTATGGCCACGCCCTACGGCGACCTGAGTGACCAGTTCCGCTTGGGTGCGGCATATAGCGGCAACAAGCAATACACGCAGGCCGACAGCGTATACAACATTATCACGACAGCCAAGCCGACATACGCCCCTGCTTATCAGGCGCGGGCGCAGGCCAACTTTAACCTCGATACCGATTCTAAGAAAGGCTTGGCTAAGCCGTACTATGAGAAGTATATCGAGCTAACGAGCGCCGACCCGACCAAATACAAGAATGGTTTGATAGAGGCTAATAACTACCTCGGCTACTACAACCTGCAAAAAGGTGATAAGGCCACTGCTACGCCCTACTATCAGAAGGTACTGGAGATGGACCCCACTAACAAAGATGCTACTGGCGCAATGGCCATCATCAAAGGTGGCTCGGCCCGCACCACTACCGTGAAGAAGACCACGACGACTGTTAAAAAGAAGTAGTGCTTCACCGAAACCCATAAAAAAGCCCCGCTACCAGTTGGTAGCGGGGCTTTTTTATAGGCTTCAGCTTCATAAACCCAGCGACTGACTTACCGAGTAAAGCAGCCCACGGGTCATAGCCAAGTGGGTAAGGTGCGGTTACTGCATGGCTGCCCAGCTTTCCCACTTGGCTAAGGCAGCGGCGAAATCGGCCGGTAGCTCAGCTTCAAAGTGCAGGTGGGCGCCGGTAGTAGGATGCACAAAGCCCAGCGAGCGGGCGTGCAGCGCTTGGCGCGGCAGCAGCGCAAAGCAATTCTCCACAAAGGTTTTGTAGGAGCCCGTGGACTGCCCCACCCGGATGCGGTCGCCACCATAGGTGGCATCGCTAAACAAGGGATGGCCGAGGTACTGCATGTGCGCTCGTATCTGATGGGTGCGGCCGGTTTCGAGACGGCACTCTAGCAGCGTGACGGGGCCGTAGCGCTGCAGTACGCGGTAGTGCGTCACGGCGTGTTTGCCCTGCTCGCCATCGGGGTACACGGCCTGCACCTTGCGGTCGCGCATGCTGCGGCCAATGTGGCCGCGCACCGTACCAGCGTCTTCATCGAATTTGCCCCAGGCCAGGGCCAGGTAGCTGCGTTCAATGGTGTGGTGAAAAAACTGCTGCGAGAGGTGCGTCATGGCCCACTCGGTTTTGCCGACAACAAGCAGGCCCGACGTATCCTTGTCGATGCGGTGCACGAGGCCAGGGCGAATTTCGCCATTACGGCCCGTTGGCAGGTTAGCTAGGTGATAGGCCAGGCCATTTACCAATGTGCCCTCCCAATGGCCGTAGGCGGGGTGTACGACCATGCCTGCCGGCTTATTAACAATGAGCAGGTCGGCGTCCTCATACCGGATATCCAGTTCCATTTGCTGCGGCTCGACCTTGCCGGTGCGCGGCGGCTCGGGCAGTGTAATGGTAATGGTGTCGCCGGGCCGCACCCGGTAGTTGGGCTTCGACACAAGGCCGTTTACCTGCACGGCCTCGGCTCGAATGGCATCCTGAATCTTCGTGCGCGAGGCATTAGCCAAGCGGTTGAGCAAAAACTTGTCGAGGCGCAGCAACTCCTGACCCCGGTCGGCCACAATGCGATGATGCTCATATAGCTCGTCGCCCTCGCCCGCGTCATCGGGCTCCAAATCGGGGTTCAGGTAGGGGTCAGCAAGGGCCATAAAGCAGGGTATAGTAAACAGAGCAGCACGAAAAAAGCCGGAGCCACAGGCTCCGGCTTCGTAGCCAGGGTAACTGGCAAAAACTTACTTGGTTTTGGTCTTGGTCTTGCCGGCCGGAGCGGGCGGGATGCCCGAGCCCGTAGCCTTAGGAGCCTGGGTGTTGAGGGCCGGTGCAGCGGTGGTAGGCGTGATGCCCATTTTCTTGAGGATGATGTCCGATACGTCACCGTCCTTGGGGCCGTGCAACAGGATGGGGTTGCTGCCCGAATCCGAGTTCAGGATGTAGGTGTAGCCGTTCTCATTGGCCACGGCATCGATGTTTTTCTGAATCTTGTCGAGTACCGGACGCAACAGCGTCTGCTGCTTCTGCTGCATCGACTGCTGGGCGCTCTGCTGGAATTCCTGGATGCTCTGGCCTAGCGTCTGTAGCTCCTTCTCCTTATCAGCCTTGATAACGGGCGTCATGGTCGAAGCACCTTTCTGGTAGGCGTCTACTTTGGTTTGGTACTCGGTAGTCTTGCTTTTCAGCTGCGCTTCGAGCTGCGTACCGTAGGCTTTCAGGTCCGACTCAATTTGCTTGCTCTCGGGCATCTGACCGAGCACATATTCTACGCTGGTAAAGCCAATCTTAAGCGGGGCCTGGGCCTGGGCGGTCGAAGCAAAAAATGAAGAAGCGACGAGGAGCGCGGCGGCGAAGGTCAGGTGAAGTTTTTTCACGCGGTTTACGAAGAAAATCAAGGGTCTAAAAAAATTCCAGTTGCAAAGTTAGCGATTCTACGGCTTAGTTACCGCGCCAGCTTTGGGAGCGCGGGCGGGGCGGGTTTTGGTGCCGGTAGCGGGGTCGGGCGTGCCCGAATCCGACTCAAAGTTGGGGTCGGTGCTGGCGGTAGGCGTCTTAGGCGGCTTCACGGTTTTGACGGGTCCCTTCTTGTCAAACTGGTTGCGGGTGGCCGAGCCCAAGCCCAACTCCTCCAGTACAAACTCGGTGTAGTCGTGCGTAGGGTTGGCATAGAGCATGGTGAGGTCACCGTTGCGGTCAAACATGAAGTCCAGCTTGCGGGCCTTCACTACCTTCTCCACGGCGTCGAAAATCTTGTCCTGCGCGGGCTTATTCAACTCCACACGCTTCTTGAAGAGTTGGCCCTCGTAGCCAAATTGCTTGGCTTCGTAGGCCTTGACATCTTGCTCTTTTTTCAAAATCTCATCCTGCCGCTTCTTCTTCATAGCCTCCGTCAGCACCACCTCTTCGGCCTGATAGGTGCGATACATCTTGTCGAGGTCCTTTTTCTGCGACTCAATTTCCTTCTGCCAGGTATCGGTGAGCTTACCCAGTTCTACTTGGGCCTGCCCATACTCCGGCATCTTGCTCATAATAAATTCGGTATCGATGTAGCCGAACCGCTGGCCCCAGGCAGGGGCGCAGCCCACTAGCAGCAACAGCGCCAGCAGATAACGAGCAACGTGGGTCATGCGGAAAGAAGGAAGAAAAAGAAGCAACGTCACCTCAACGCCTCAGCCGGTTGCTTTAGTCTGCCCCCACCGAAGCGGGGGCAGGTCTAAACCATGAGTAGTGACCAAAACGTTCAGCCCGGTGGCTGGCTAGCGAATCTGCTGGCCGATGATGAAGTGGAAGTGGTTGAAGTCTTGTTTGGACGTAGTGTTGAGCGGTGGTGTTACCGTATCGAAAGCGCGACCGTAGTCGAAGCCCAGCAGGCCAAAGGCCGACATGAAGATACGGGCGCCGAAACCCGCCGAGCGGTACAGCTTGTAGGGGTTGTACTGGCTGTACACGTCCACCGCATTGCCGGCCTCCGCAAAGCCCAGGATGTACACCGTAGCGGCCGGGTTCAGGCTAACAGGGTAGCGCAGTTCGGCCACATACTTGTTGTAGGCTACGCCGCCGCTCTTACCCGTTTGGGCCGTCGGGATGGCGAAGGCTCCGTTGGGGTCGTCGTAACCGCGCAAGCCAATGTAGTCGGTACCCACCAGGAACGAGCCGCCGCCACCGTAGCCCAGACCCGCGCCACCCATCTTGAAGCGCTCAAAAGGACCCGGCTGCCGGTCTTTGCTGTAAGTACCGATGTAGCCGAAGTGGGCGCGGGTGTTGAGCACCAGCTTGCCCACGATGGGCGTAAACCAGGAGGCGTCAAACATCCACTTGTGGAATTCTACCCACTCGTACACGTTGGGGTGCGAACCAGGAAAAGCGGAGTACGGCGGCGTCAGGCTCAAGCTCAGGCTCACCGACGAGCCCCGGCGCGTGTAGGTCGGGTTGTCGATGCTATTGCGCGAGAGTGTGGTATTGAAGGTCAGGTTGTTGGCCCGGCCCGTGCTGAAGTCCGAGAAAATCGAGTAATTCTGCAACTGATACTGGCTGTACGACAACGAGTTGCTCAGCGAGAAGTAGTCATCCGGCACGCGCAGCTGGCGGCCTAGACCGATGGTAGCGCTATTCACCTTGATGAAGCTGCCGGTAGTAGCGTCGAAGTTAGTACCCAGACGAGAAATGCTCCGGTTGAGGCTGAACGAGAACGAGTTGGGCTTGCGCCCACCCAGCCACGGCTCGGTAAAGCTAAACGAGTATGCCTGGTACTGAAAGCCGTTGGCCTGTACGTTCAGCGCGACGCGCTGGCCATCGCCAGCCGGCACGGGAGTCCAGTTGTGGAAGTCCTTCGCTTTGCGCAGCGAGAAGTTGTTAAATACGAGGCCCACTGTGCCGATAAAGCCCGCATAGCCACCCCAGCCGCCCGAGAGCGTAATCTGGTCCGAAGGCTTTTCCACTACCGTGTAGTTGATATCTACGGTGCCATCGGCCGGGTTCGGCACGGGGTTGATACCAATTTTTTCGGGGTCGAAATAACCCAGCGTGGCAATTTCGCGCTGCGAGCGAATGAGCAGTTCGCGGTTGAATTTGTCGCCGGGTAGCGTGCGCAGCGTGCGACGCAACACGTGGTCCGACGTTTTCGTGTTGCCAGCAATGTTGATGTCCTTCACCCGCGCCTGCACACCCTCAGTGATGCGCATGTCAATGTCGATGGAATCACCTTCCACCTTGGTTTCTACTGGGTCGAGCTGGAAAAACAGGTAGCCATCGTTCATGTAGAGCGACTCCACATCTTGGCCGGTGGGGTTGTAGTGCAAACGCTTATCTAGGCTTTCCTTACTGAATGGCGCCCCACGCTTGATGCCCAATACTGACGAGAGCGTTTTGCTATCGTAGAGGTAGTTGCCACTCCAAGTAATGTTGCGGAAATAGTAGCGGCGGCCTTCGCTCACGCGCACCTTCACAATAAGGCCCTTCTCATCACGCTCAATCGTATCCGAGAGGACGGTAGCGTCGCGGTAGCCCTGGTCGTTGTAAAAGTCAATAAGCTTCTTCTTATCGTCTTCAAAATCAGAGCGTTGGAACTTGCCTGGTGTCAGAATTTTGTAAGACTTGCGAGCCTTCGTTTTCTTAAACTGGCTAGCCAGCTTACTGTCCTTAAAAGCCTTGTTGCCCTCAAAGTCGATATCATGGATGCGCACCTTCTGGCCTTTGTCCACGTCAATTTTCAGGGCCACGCTGTTGGAAAGCGCTGAGTCGGCAACCTGCCGAATTACGACTTTGGTATCCAGAAAGCCCTTCTTGTTGTAAAACTTACGCACCTGCGTGCGCGTGTTAGACAGCAGCGCATCGGTTACCACCTTGCCCCGAATGAGCTTGATTTTCTTATCCAACTCATCGGCCTGCCCTTTGCTGATGCCCTCAAACGTGAACTTAGAAAGGCGGGGCCGCTCCCGCACATTGAAATCCAGAAATACTTTGTTGCCTTCCGTGCGGGCAATGCTCACCGAAATATCGGCCAGAATACCCTGCGCCCATATTTTGCGAATGGCTTTGCCAATATCATCCCCAGGCACGTTCACGGCATCACCAATGCGCAAACCCGACAAGCCAATCAGCGTATTAGGGTCTAGGTAGCGGGCGCCGCTCACCGTGATGCCACCCAACTCATATTTATGCGGCTCATCGGCCCCAGAGGCAGCCGTAGCAGCTGGGGTATTTGTATCCTGGGCGTGGGCAGACTGGCCAGCCAACAGGCCAGCCAGCAGTAGTATACCTAATAATCCACTACGTAAGTAGGTGCGCATCATCAACATAAATAAAATCAGGAGGCCAGCTGCTCGCTGGTTTTGCCAAAGCGCCGTTCGCGGCCTTGGTAAGCACGTAGCGCATCACGGAAATGACTACGCCGGAAATCCGGCCATAGAACGGGCGTTATGTATAGCTCCGTATAAGCCAGTTGCCACAGCAAAAAATTACTAATTCGCTGCTCACCGCTAGTGCGAATGAGCAATTCTGGGTCGGGCATACCGGCCGTAGCCAAGTAGCCCGTCACGGTAGCCTCGGTTACTTCGGTGGGCTGGACCTTGCCAGCAGCCACATCAGTTGCTAAGCGTTTGGCGGCCTGCGTCAGGTCCCAGCGGCCACTGTAGCTTAGAGCCAGCACTAATGTCATGCGGGTGCCGGCCTTAGTTAGCTCTATTGCTTCTGTCAGCTCACGCTGGCAGCTGGCGGGCAGACTGCTTAGCTCTCCAATTGCCTGGAGCCGTACACTGTTTTTGAGCAGCGTGGCAGTTTCCTGGCGAATGGTGTGCACTAACAGCTGCATCAGAGCCATTACCTCCAGCGCAGGCCGATTCCAATTTTCCGTGGAGAAGGCATACATTGTCAGGTATTTGACACCTAATTCAGCAGCTTCTTCTACCGTGTCGCGCACCGCCGTAATGGCGCTTTGGTGCCCAAACACGCGCAGGCCTCCCCGCTGTTTGGCCCAGCGGCCGTTACCATCCATGATAACGGCGACATGGGCAGGAATATTGGAGAGGTCAATCTCGGACCGTTCGGCCATCGTTGCGGTTTGCGTATAAGAGGCCGCAAGTTACGCAAAGGGTTGCAGTCACACTTCGGGAGGTACTGCTAGAGCATAGGCCCGGCACTCTTACCCCCTACTAAAACTCTCTCTATCAGTGAGTATTCTTTATGCCCCTTCCTTGCTCAACCGCTATCTCAACAAGCGCTGATTACGGTCATACGGTGTTGGGCAAAGAATTTTATAGAAGGTATAAGACAAACTAACGCCAGAATAATAATACCAATCCTGGTCGTGGCTATTGACGAGGAAGGGCGTTTGGTCACCGGCATGGTCGAGCAAATCGGTAAAAGTCTTGCGAGCGCCCACTTCCAGGCCCAAGTTGAAATGCTCCGTTAAGGCTATTTTCAGGCCCGCCCCTACCGGGATGGCAATGCCTACCCGGCCACCGTTGCGGGTAAAGGCGGCCTTCAGCGAGTCGTTGTCGGTAGTAAGGGTGGTGCTGGCAAAGTAAAGACCCAGGCCTGCAAACAGGTAGGGCGACACGTGCACGCGGTGCTGGTCTTTACGGTTGTGGTAGTCCAGAAAGTTGTATTCGACCACACCTGAGGCCTCTACTACCCCACCCGTCAGGTGCAGTTGACGATACTGCTGCAGTGGCGCTACGCCCCCATTCGCCCCTTCCACATTAGCATCGGTAGCTCGCAGGAAGCCGGCCGTAAGACCGCCACGCAACGTAACCGGGGCCGACACATCGCGCCGATAAAATACCGTGAGCGCCGGCCGGCTGTTTTGCCACTGAAACTGGGGCGACACCTCCCCCTTGTAATTAGTAGCGCCTACGCCGATACCCAGTTCACTCGTGTGCTGAGCCAGGGCGGGCGTAGCCCAAAAAAAGGCACTCCCCGCCAGTACGAAGCCAGCGAGGAGTGCGATAGGAAACCGGAAGACGGTCATGCGGTAGGCTGTGGAAAGTAGAGCTCAGCCGGCCAGCAAAGGCCTAGCGGAACTTGGGGTTTTTGATTTTTGGGTTCAGGATGTAGTTCAGCGAAATGCCAGTTACTACGTACCAGTCGCTCTTGCCCTGACCACGCTTTTGGCCGGCCGAGTCGAAAGTTTCGACACCATTTACGTCTTTACGATGGTCTTTGGTAATGCCGTAACCGAAATATTGCGCATCGTTCAAAGAGGTAGTAGTAGGTGTAATGCCTAAAGCATCACGCCCTTGGTAATTACCGCTTACGTCATCAAGGTAGCCGGTGAACGTTTTACGGAAGCCTATTTCTAGCGCAGCATCTAGGTTGCGGTTGATACGGTAACGCACGCCACCACCAAACGGGATAGAGAACTGAAACAGGCTGTAGTCGACGCCCTCTGTTTTGAGCGGCTGCAAGTCAATCCAAGTGTTGCCGCCATCGCGGGTTCCCTGGGGGTTGTGGTGAAAACCAGCTACGCCTACGAAGAGGTAAGGTACGAAGTCGGGACGCTTGAGATAGTTATTGCGGTTCTCGATCAGGTCGACAATAACAACTGCTGAAGCCTCGTAGATATTGTTGCGGAAGTTCATGTTCCGGTTATTCCGGAAGTAAGCGTCCGTTCCTACCGAGTTGCCGGCGTTGTCATCGTTGGCAGCTACGCGGCCAGCGGCCAGGGCAAAGCGACCCGACACACGCGGAAAGAAACGGTGCGTGATGTTGAGGCCGATATTAGGGCGCGTGTCACCGGGGTGAAAGGACGCAAAGTTTTTTGCCGGGTTTACATCACCAAAGTAGTTCATAGCATTGAGGCTAATCCCGATGGTGGTGTACTGCTTGCGCTTGCTGAACTGTTGCGCGTCAGCGTGCTGCGTCGAACCCAGCAGGGCAAGGCCCGCAAGCAGGCCCGTTGAATACGTGAAAAACTTAGTCATAAGGCGCAGAGTAGAGAGTTAATCGAGCAAGTAGAGGCGCGAACCTGCCCGGGCGTGGTTCACAGCGAATGCAAAAGTAAGAGTTAAAGGGAACTAAAACAATTTGTGCCCTTTTTTTTGCCGCTTCTTCGTGCTATTGCGCGGCAGCGGCGGAGCTTGAATTACGGCGGTCAAGGCCCCAGTTTAGCTTATTGCGTAGCGTACTTAAGAAATTGACGTGATTTAATTTAACTAAGCGAGCGTTGAAATTTTCGCGCCGCACGGCCATTTGCACACTGGCCTCGACGGGTACGGAGCGTGAATCGAGCGCCAGCAGGTAGCTGGTAGCCCGCCCTTCTATCTCAAAGGATATAATGCTTTGGTCGGATACAATAAGTGGGCGAACGTTCAAATTGTGGGGGCATACGGGAGCGATGATAAAATTGTTGGTTTGCGGCAACATTACTGGTCCACCGCAGCTAAGGGAATAGCCGGTGGAGCCGGTAGGAGTCGAAACAACGAGGCCATCAGCCCAATAGGAGTTCAGGTATTCGCCGTTGATGTAGGTATGCACGGCAATCATGGACGAGCTGTCGCGCTTTAGAATGCTAAACTCGTTGAGGCCAAAATTGAGGGCACCAAATACGTCAGGGTCAGTGTCGACGCGCAGCAGGCTACGGTCTTCAAGAGTAAAATGCCCCTTGAAGAGGGCATCGACGGCCTGCGAAATCTGGCTAGGGTTGACGGGGGCCAAGAAGCCCAGGCGGCCGGTATTGATGCCCAGGATGGGAATTTGCAGGGCTCCTACGTAGGTGACGGTATCAAGTAACGTGCCATCGCCGCCGATGCTGAGCACAAATTGGACTCCGCGCAGTGAGTCGCCGCGCCGGAAGGTAGCCGTGCCGGGCGGCAGGCGCAGGCGGGGGGCCATAAATTCGTGAAACGACTCGACGATAAGGATTTCGGCGGCGCGGGCGGCCAGTTCGTCCAGCAGCGTCTGGAGGTAGGGCGCTACAGCTTCGTCAAAGGGCTTGCCTAGGATGGCAATTTTCATAACAAAAGGATAATGTCGGGCGGGGCCGGTCAGATAGGAAAGCCGGTACTGAATAGGAACACATACTGGCGGTACACGGCGAGCGGGCGGGCCAGTTCAAAGCGAAACACCCGGTCGTAGTACGTTACCAAGTGCAGCCCTACGCCAACGGAAGCCAAGAGTTGGTTGGGCAAATGGTTGGATTCGGGCGCCGCGTAGCCGAGGCTCCCCCCCGCCAAGCCAGCATCGGCAAAGGCGTTGAGGTACACAGCCAGCGGCAAGGTATTGATTTTAGGGTCGCTGATGAATGGAATGCGCAGGGGCGGCGGTGCCCAGGCCCGAAAGCTAAGCCCTTGCTGAAGCAGGCCATAGGCCTGGCCTTCCAGGATGTAGCGGTCGTAGCCGCGTACCTGCACATCGTTGCCGAGGGCGCGGGCGTCGGCGTAGGCCAGGCGGCTGGTAAGCAGGCGCGTTTGGCCCCAGGCCCCGGCGGCGTAGTAGAAGCCGTGCCCCAGGCTGAAGTACTGCACGTAGCGCAGGCGCAGCGAGGCGTAGGTGGGCAGGGCATCGGCCCCCACAAACTGCCGGAAGGAAAACGCTGCCTGCGTAAACCGCCCGGTGAGCGGGTAGGCGAAAGTGTTACGCTGGTTGTGGGTAATGATGGCGCTCAGGTCGAGGTACTGCCGCTGCTGGCGGCCTAAGAAGTATGATGGGTTGAGCCGGCCCACGGTATCGCTGATGATTTCGCGGTGATATGACACATCAATGGCCGACACGAGCTGCACAGTGTGGCGCAGGCGCACACCGCCCGTGGCGTAAAAGCGCTGAATCGGAAACTGGTCGTCGGTGCGCACGGAGGCCAGCGTGTCGCGGCGCGTGATAAAGTCGAGGCTGTGGCTCTGGTAATACGAGATGCCGAAGCCTAGCCCCACCCGGCGGCGGCGGCCGAGGCCGGGGGCTTCGTAAAACAACTCGTACTTGCGGTTGAAGCCCAACTGGAGGTTGGCGGTGAGCTGCTCGGCCCGGCCCCGGAAATTGGTGTGCGTGAGGTGCAGGCCGTAGTCAATGCGCCGCCAGCGGTCGGGCCGGCTGCGCCAGAGCGTAAAGTTGGCGTCGGCCAGCGAGAGGATGGGCGTGGGCAGCACGTACCAGCGCTCCTGCACGCTGAAGAGCACGGTGAGCTGCCCCGTGCCGCCGCAGCTAGCCTGGGCCAGCACTGCGTGGAAGAGCTGCAGATTGTAGAGGCGGCGGCGGTTAGTTTCGAGCCGGGCGGCCAGGTCAGCCACCGTGAGCGAGTCGCCCTCGTGAAAATCCAGTTCGGCGCGCAGGGTGCGCTCGCGGGTGTGGACGTTGCCGGCAAACAGGATGGCAGTCACTCGCACCCGGGGGCCGGGGCAGGCACCAATGCGCACTAGTGTATCGGTGGGCGCCACCACCGGGGCTAGGGCGGGCGGGCGGCGCTCCTGGCTCAGCTCGCGCAGGCTGTCGGGCGAGGCCGACGGGCGAGTGGTTTGGGCGAAAGCCAGCCGGGCCGGGCCGAGCACACCCAGCCACAGCAGCCAGCTTACCGCGTGCAACAAAACAAACCGGACGCGGCGCTTCACCCCCTAAAGTTAGATGCTGAGGTAGCGCAGCAGGGCGTCGAAGCGCTCCTGCTCGTCTTCGCCTACGGCGGCCGTGCCGCTGAACTGCGCCGACACTACGTAGCCAAACCGCTCTAGCGTGGCCGTGATACGGGCCAGGTTATCGGTATTGAGGCGCAGCGTGAGGCGAATGCGGAACGGGTCGTGCTCGTCGGCAATGACGTGGGCCGAGAGAATCTTGGCGTTATTCTCTTCTACGTAGCGACTGATTTGCGAAAGCGAGTAGTCGCGCTCCTCCATCGTGAGCACCAAGATGCTGCCCTGCCCGGCCACACCAGGCACTGGGCCAAAGGCAGCCAGCGCATCGCTCACCGTGACTACGCCCGCGTATTCCTGCTGGTCGTCGAGCACGGGCACGAGCTGAATCTTGTTCTCGATGGCCAGCTCCATCACCCGGTAGAAGTGCTGGTCGTGCTGCACGTGCGCGTTGGCGTAGCCCAGGGCCAACTCGGCAAGCTGAGTGTCCGGGTTTTCGTAATCGGCTAGGTCTTGCTCGGTAATGAGGCCCCGGTAGTGGCGGCCAGCCAGTACTGGCAACTGGCCCACGTGAAACTCCTCCAGCCACCGGGCGGCCTTGGCCGTAGTGTCGGTGCCTTTGAGAGGCGGAATCATCTGGTTGAGCAGGTCTTCGGCGAGTAGAGCAGGCATAGGGCACAAACTAAAAAACAGGCGACGAACAAACAGCTCAGCGGGTTGGCGGGCCAGCTGCCACCGGCAACTAGCTCTACCCGGCAAGCAAGATACCTTTCCGCCACCAACGGCGCAATGCCCACTGGGCCTGCAGGCCGCTCGCCAGTAAAACAGTAGGACTACTAAGGGGCCGGAAAGGTTGTTGAACCAGGGCAAAAACCACGCCGGGTATCGCCTAACTACCTGTTTAGCCGGCCGAACCGGCAAAAGTAGCTGCTGGCACTGCCCGGCGCAGAAAACCTGCCAAGTACTTATTGAAGCCAGCGCCGCGCTCCATCATGGGCGCGTGGCCGCAGTGGTCGAGAAAATGCAGTGCGGCGTGGGGCAGCAGGCGCGCAAACTCGTGGGCCACGGGGGGCGGGGTAATGGTGTCGTTGAGCCCCCACACCAGCAGCACGGGCACCGCAATACGGTGCAGGTCGGGGGCCAGGTTGTGGTGCTGCGCCGAGCGGGCAATGCTAATCATCCGCAGGCACTTAGCGTTAGAATTGGTGACGGCAAACACCTCATCGACCAGTTCCTTGGTGGCCACGCTGGGGTCGTAGAAGGTGTAGCCCACGCGCTCGCGCACAAAGTCGTAATTGTTGCGCTTCGGAAAAGAGCCACCCATGCCATCCTCAAACAAGCCGCTGCTGCCGGTGAGTACCAACCGGCTCACGCGGGTGGGGTTGTGCAGGGTGTACACCAAGGCTACGTGACCGCCCAGCGAATTGCCGATGAGGGTAAAGCTGGCAGGCAATTGTAGCTTATCCACAAAGTTTTCCACATACTTTACCAGGCCCGGCACCGTGGCTTGCAGCAGGGGCATCTCATACACCGGCAGCACCGGGATGATAACGCGGTGGGTGGGCGCAAACGCCGCTACCACCTCCTGCCAGTTGCTGAGCGCCCCAAACAGGCCGTGCAGCAGCAGCAGCACTGGCCCCTGGCCCTCGTCAACGTAGTCAAACCCGTGCTGTTGCTGGCGGCGAAGCTCCACGATAGGTGATAATTGGTGAATGATAAGCGGTGAGCCCAAACGCCGAAATGCCGCCCGGACGGCCTAGAGCCAGCGTAGCAGCTGGCGGGCGCGGCCTTTAGCCAGCGCTGGGGGCGGGCCCAGCCGCTAGTACAATGTTACAACAGCATATCCAATTAGCCAGCCAGGCGAGGCCGTGCGTAGTGAGCAGGGCTTCGGGGTGAAACTGTACGCCGTAGAGTGGCAGCGTAGCATGGCGTAGGGCCATTAGCTCGCGGTCGGCGTCGGCCGTCACGGCCAGCGGGCGCAGGCTGGCTGGCAACGTGCTGGCCTCCAACGCCAGCGAATGGTAGCGCGTGACGGCCTGCTGCCGAGGCAGCCCGGCCAGCCAAGGGTCATCGCCCAATAGCTCGATGGTCGAAACCTTGCCGTGCATGGGCCGCGCCGCCCGGCGCAGGGTAGCCCCAAAAAATTCGCCCAGCGCTTGCTGGCCCAGGCATACGCCCAGCATGGGCACCCGCTGGTGGTAGGCCTCGATAACGGCCAGCAGGTTGCCGGCCGTGGCGGGCGTGCCAGGGCCAGGCGAAAGCACGATGCCCTCGAAATCTAGTGCGTGCAGCGCGGCCAGGGGCACATCGTTGCGGCGCACCAATACCTCGGCTCCTAACTGGCGCAGGTAATCGGCGAGCGTATGCGTAAACGAATCGAAGCTATCGAGCAGGAGAAGAGTCAAGGGGGAGAAGCAGTACGATAGAAGTTGGCAGGAGAAATCGGGTCAGAAACACCGCGTAAGATTTGCCTTGTAAATCCCCAGGCTTACCCCCTACTACCTTCCTGCTCACATCGTGGCCTTAAGCCGGGCCAGCAGGTTGTGGGCGAAAGGCAGCACGTAGCCCGTTATCTGCAAGGCAAGTGGCGTGACTTGCTGCACCCACGGCAACACCACTGAGCCGGCCGTGAGGCTAGGTGCCAGCAGCGACAGCCCCGCCAGGGCGGTGCCGTGCAGCAGCAGGCTCAGGCCCAGCAGCCATTTGAGGCCACCCGCCGCGCCGCCCAGCAGGCTATCGAGCACGCCCAGGGGCGTGAGATGCACGGCTTTTTTGACGAAGCTGCCCAGCAGGTGCACGCCCCACATAATAACCACCAGCACCAGTATAAAAGCCACCAGCGGCAGCAGCCCAAACAGCTCCCCCACGTAGCCGCGCACCACCGGAATGGACGCGCTCAACAAGCTCAGCCCGCCCACCACCCCCAGCACGAAGGCCAGCAGCGACACTACCTCCAGCACCAGCCCGCGCCGGTAGCCTTTGGCTATGCCCACCACGAGCGGCAGCAGCAACAGCAAGTCAAGCGCAGTCATTTTTGATGGTTAATCTCGCGATGTTTAATGGTTAATGCGCGACGTACAAGCAACTTATTCTTAAAAGCCTAAGCCTGAGCATTAACCATTACTCAATTAGAAATTGGTATTATTGAGCAGGTTGCTTACTACCTGCGAAATCATTTTGCCATCGGCTTGGCCGGCAAGCTCGCGGGCGGCTACGCCCATCACTTTGCCTAAGTCAGAGGGGCCGGTGGCGCCCACGCGCTGAATAATACCGACGAGCTTCTCCACAAGGTCGGCTTCGGAAAGCTGCTGGGGCAGAAACTCCTCGATGATGGCCAGCTCGGCATTTTCGGTTTCTTCGAGGTCGGAGCGGAACTGCTCTTTATAGGTAGCGGCCGAGTCGCGGCGCTGCTTGGCAGCCTTGATGAGCAGCTTCTGCTCCTGGTCGGGGCTAAGGCCGGTGGCGCTGGCGCCCTCGGCGGTTTCGGCCAGCAGGATTTGCGATTTGATGCTGCGCAGGGCAGTGAGGCGCACTTTGTCTTTGGCAAGCATTGCCTGCTTGATGCCGGCGTCGATGGTGTCTTTAAGAGCCATTTTCAGGATGGGTTGGGGAAGAAAGAAGCGGGCGACAGGGTAGCCCACAGGAAAAATCAGGCCGTAGCCGGGCCGGCGGCCAGCGCGTGCTGTAGCGCTGCTGGCTCATCTACGTAAATAGCCAGCCGATGCACGGTGCGGTGCAGGCCGTAGGGGCCGCGCACTTGCTGCGGCGCGGCCAGGGTCAGGAGCAGGTTGGGTAGCGTGAGCAGCAGCCGGGCAGCGTTGAGCAGGTCGGGCGCGGCGACGGGCACGGCGGTTAGTTTGTCGGCAGCCAGCAGCGCTTCCCTCGGGATGGCTACGCGCCACAGCAGGCCCACCCGCACCACCAGCGCGGTGTCCGTGAGCACCACCGGCCGGCGGCGCACGGCCTGCCCGTGGGCCAGCAGCCACAGCACCGAGTAGGCACTCAGGCCGGTGAGCCACCACGCGGCCACGGGCCACCAGTGGCCCACTACAAGGTGGGCGGCGGCCATCTCCACCACGCTGAGGCCCGCAAACGTGGCCAGCAGTGCCGGGAAGCCAGATTTTTGATAGGTAGTAAAGGGCATTTCGGCCGGGCCTACCTCCAGCGGAGCCCAGGCCCCCAGCACGGCGTAGCGCACCACGGCCACTTCGGTAGCCATCGCCTCGGTGAGGCGGCCCAGCGCGGGCTGCATGGCGGTGGTCAGGTTTTCGATAAAATCGGCCGACTGCGTGCGGGCTACCTGGTAGCCGCGCCAGATGCGCCGCACGCGCACCGCCGTGTAAGTGAGCGTAGCTACCTCCCCCACCGCCGCCAGCCGGCCAGCCCAGGCCAGCAGCGGCAGCCCAGCGGCCGGCAGCAGCCAGTGGCTCAAGGCCAGCCCACCGCCAAAGGCCACGCCCACTGTGCGCAGCGGCAGCTGGTAGCGCCGCACCACGCATAAGTAAAACAGCCCTGGCAGCACCACTAATAAATCGAAGGCTACGGCCGGGGGCAACGCCCGGTGCTGCCCAAAATCGGCCCGGTGCACCACGAGGTATTCACTACCCACTACCAGCAGTGCCAGGAGCCCAAACAACAGCGCCGGCCCCAGGCGGACAGGCAAGCGAAGCGAACTAGTCATGCGGTGAATGGTTAGGAAGAGGAAGGCCAGCCCAGCCGGGGCAGCCCGCAAATGTACCTTGCGCCGCCGCCGGCCCGCCAGGGTCCAGCACCCGGCGCCGGCTACAAAATCCGTGAAATCCGTTTAAATCCGAGCCAATCAGTGGTCAAGCTAAGCGTTAACATCAATAAAATAGCCACGCTGCGCAATGCGCGCGGCCTGCATGCCCGCCCCGACTTGTTGCAAGCCGCCCGCGACATCGAGCGCTTCGGGGCCGAAGGAATCACGGTGCACCCACGCCCCGACGAGCGCCACATTCGCTACCAGGATGTGCGTGACCTCAAGCGCGTCGTCACCACCGAGCTAAACGTGGAGGGCAACCCCACGCCCGATTTCCTGGCGCTGTGCCGCGAGGTGCGCCCCGAGCAGGTGACCCTGGTGCCCGATGCGCCCGACGCCATCACCTCCAACGCGGGCTGGGATGTGGGGCAGCACCAAGGCTTTTTGCGCGACGTGGTGGCCGAACTGAAAAGCCAAGGCGCCCGCGTGAGCATCTTCCTCGACCCCGACCCTAGGCTGATAGAAGCCGCCGCCAGCACCGGCACCGACCGTATTGAGCTGTACACCGAAGCTTATGCCCGCCGCTACCCCACCGACCGCGCCGCCGCCGTGCTCCCCTACCGCGACACCGCCCGCGCCGCCGTGGCCGCCGGCCTGGGGCTGAACGCCGGCCACGACCTTGACCTCGACAACTTGGCCTACCTGGCCCAGGAGCTGCCCGGCTTGCAGGAGGTGAGCATCGGCCACGCGCTGGTGGCCGATGCGCTGTACCTGGGCCTGGAAAACGTGGTGCAGCTGTACAAGCGGCAGTTGCGCGCTGGCTAAGGCCAGCCCCGGGCTCGGCCAGGGCTGGCCGAGCCCGGGGCACTGGCTTCATTTCCCTTTCAGCCGGCGCTTGCCAGCCCCCGGCGTGGGCGTAACTTGCGCCCTCATTTACCTATCTCAACTGTAGTGCGTTCACGTATTTATCTAGCTTGGCGCGGCGCGCTGGGCATGGGGCTGCTGGCCGGCCTGAGCCTCACCGCTTGCAACCGCTCGGGCCAGGGCGAAGCCACCGCCGGCAATGCCGACACCCTCACCGCCGCCAGCAAGCCCGCGCCCATCGATACTGTGAAGCTGAAGGCGCAGGCCATGCGCCGTGACTCACTCAAGGCCGATAGCATCGCCAAAAAAACCGGTCAGCTGCCGGGCGCCATCCTGCCGGGCCACCGCATTGTGGCGTTTTATGGCAACATTCGCTCGAAGGGCATGGGCATCTTGGGCCGTGAGCCTAAGGCCCAGATGATGCGCAAGTTTGACAAAGTGCTGGCCGAGTGGCAGGCCGCCGACCCCAGCATCCCGGTGATGCCGGCGCTGCACAGCGTGACCATCACGGCGCAGGGCGCAGCCGGCTCCGATGGCAAGTACCGCCTCATGAACTCGAAGAGCACCATTGAGGAAACCCGCGCCTGGGCCAAGGAGAAAAACGCCCTCCTGTTTATGGATGTGCAGGTGGGCCTCAGCAACCTGGAGCACGAGCTACCCAAGCTGGCCGAATACATGAAAGACCCGACCATCCACCTGGGTATCGACCCCGAGTTTGCGATGGAAACTAAGGGCGCGCGCCCCGGCAAGAAAATTGGTACTTACGACGCCAAAGACGTCAATTACGCTATCAACTTCCTGGCCCGCATCGTGAGCGAAAACCACCTGCCGCCCAAGATTTTGATGGTACACCGCTTTACGCAGGGCATGCTCACCAACTATAAGAACATCAAGCTCGACCCGCGCGTGCAAGTGATTATGGACATGGACGGCTGGGGCGACCCCACGCTGAAAAAGGACTCTTACAAAGCCTACGTGGAAAAGCAACCCGTGCAGTACACCGGCTTTAAGCTGTTTTATGAGTACGACATCAAGCCCAAGGGCTCGCACCTGATGACGCCCAAGGAGGTGCTCACCGAGTTGCACCCCACACCGCTCTACATCCAGTACCAATAGCAGTCTAACAGCAAAAAAGAGGCCTTCCCGGTGCGGGAAGGCCTCTTTTTTTGCGCAAAGCTGCGGGAGCCAGCGGCTACTTCAGCAGGTCCATCTGGCTACGCAGTACTTCGCGGGCGATGGCCAGGTTGGTATCGCGCGCGTTCACCACGAGGTAGATAAACTTCTTGCCATCGTCAATCAGCTTGATGAGGTGCAGCTGGTTGGTGAGGGTAATGAGGATATCGTCGATTATCTCACCTTGCAGCTTGAGGGCCGTCATGGCCTTCTGCTTCTGCTTCACCACTTCGGTGTTGTAGGCAGCGGCCGTTTCGGGGTTGATAGACGAGTTGGTATGCGAAGCCAAGGTCATGCCCGAGCTGATATCCACGATAGCCACTGCCAGCAGAGCGGGCAGGTCGTTGATGATGTTTTGCACGGCTTGGCCGGCGGGGGAAGAGGTAGAGTAAGCCACGAAGCGTAAACTGAAAAGAGTAGAAAAAGTAAAAAAGTAAGCGTAAACGTAAAAAATCAGGCAGCCTGCTGGCGCAGCACGGTGCGGGCCAGCGCCAGGTTGGTATCTTGGGTGCGAATGGCCAAGTAAAGCAGCCAGTTATGCTGGGGGAGTACTTGCAGCAGGTGCAGCTGCCGGCTCAAAGTCACGAGGATGTCTTCGAGCTGCTCGGCCGGGGCCAGGGCCAGCGCCTCAATGGCCTGCCGGGTCTGACGCACGATTTCAGCGTTGGCGATGGCCACCTCTACGGCGCCACCGCTGTGCCCAGCCCATTGGCCGGCCAGAATCTGGCCGCTGGTGCTGTCTACCACGGCCACGGTCAGAAAATTGGGCAGCTCACGCACCACGTTGCGCACCAATACTTCGGCCTCGGCGCGGGTTTGAGCGCTGATTTCGGGCGCGGGCGCGGCGGGGGCTGGGGCAGCTTCTGGCACTGGCGTAGCCTCTACCACCGGAACAGGCGGCGCAGCGACGGGCAGGGCGGCGGGTGGCGCGGGCAATGCCGCGGGCTCCGGCGCCGGGGCGTTACGCTTCAGGAAAGACAAATTAGAAAAAAGCCCCATTGTACTAGGTTAATGCCAGCCGCGGCAAGTTGTTTGGGCAATTGCGACGATTTAAGAAAATCAGTTTTTGCCCCGTATCAAAGCTTGCTCACGCTCAGGCTAATGCCCTGGCGTAGGGCTTGCTTTTCGGCGGCGGTGGGGGCAGCGGGCACGCCGGTGGCCAGTAGGCCCTGCGCCTGCAAGCGGTCGGCGCTGATACCCTGCTTCACTAGTTCTTCGATGGCCGTGTTGGCCCGCTGTAAGCTCAGGCGCATCGCTTCCGCTTCAGACGAGGTGGCGTGGCCCAGCACGAGCAAGTGGGCTTTCGGAAAGGTTTTGAGCAGGGTAGCCACGTTGCCGAGCTGCTGGGCACCTTCGGCCCCGAGTTTGGCTTGGCCTTGGTCAAACGCCAGTCGGTCGAGGGCCACGCTGCTGGGGCGCGCCAGGTTAGGGTTTACCAGCCGCTTATACAGCAGGCTTTCGCTGGAATTGATACCCACCGTGAGCGTCGCCCGGTTGATGAGCTTGATATTGAGCGGCTGTCCTTCACCCTTAGGGTAGCGCCCCTGGGCAGCGTTGAACCCGCCGCCGATGTAGGTGGCCAGCGCCGCATTGCCGATGGTATCGACCAGCACCGGGCCAGCGGGCGCATGGGTGGCGGCCTTGGCCGCTGCCGCTGACTTGCTGGCCGGGGCCGCTACTGCTTTAACAACTTCCACTGCGCCCGCCGGCTTTGCCTCGGCCGGAGCCGCCACGGCAGCCGGTGCCGCGCTTGCAGTTACCGATGCCGGAGCCACGGGGGCCGCCGCAGCTTCCTGCTGCGTGGCATTGGCGGGCGTGCCTGATAGAAAGTAGCCGCTGGCCAAGCCAGCCAGTGCCAGCGCGCCAACCACGGACAACACTTTCACCTTTTGGCTACCGCCTGCGGTAGCCGTGGCCAGCACTGGCGCGGGCGCCGGTGCCGGGGCAACGGGGCGGGGCACCCCCGCCACTGGCTGAGGGGCCGGCGCGGCCCCCTTCTGGGAGGCCAGACTAGGAGCGGCAACAGGCGCCTTGGGCGCCGGGGCAACTGGTTTGGGCGCGGGCGCTAGAGCGGCTGCTTTCTGCGCGGGCGCCGGAGTGGCCGGCACTTGCTGCTGGCTTAGCCATTCGCCCAGAGCCGCGGGTATCAGGTTGGCCTGCTGGGCGTGCTGGCCCACGGTAGCCAGTGCCAGAATGGTGAGGTAGCCCAGCAGGGCCCGCGCCTGCATGGGCAGCCCGGGGGCCTCGGTGAGGGTGGCTACCTGGGCCGGCCCCAGGAAATTCTGGGCCAGGTGGTAGCGGCGGTCGGGCCAGCCCATGTCGGTGCGCAATAGCTCGTCGGCATCGGTCAGCACCTGGCTCAGGAAGAGCTGGCGGCACATATCCCAACGGGCATTCAGCTCATTAAGGTCGGTAGGCTGGGCCAACTGCCGCACCAAAGCCGTGGTGGCCAGCCCGCAGTAATCGGTAGTGGCGGCCAGCGGGGTAGCCGTTGCGCTCGCTAGGCGTGCCAACAGCTTCTCGCTCAGGTTTTCATTAATGGCGGCAAGCAAATTCATAGTACCTGACTGCTAATGCATGGCGTTGCTCCAGCAGCGCTTTCAGACAATGATAATTTATTGATAATCTCTCTAACAGTCATCATTTTAACGGATAATCTCTTGCTAAAAATCCTGAAAAAATGCTAACTCCTTCCCTACTAACTTACTGCACACAAAGGTAAAGCAGGCTGAGTAGCAACTAACTGTTTTTTCGCTAAACAGCGCTGTATTCTTAGCAGAACTGACTAGAAAAGCCCGTAAATAGCCTGGCCGCTTAGCTGGGCTAGTTAAAGGCGCCTGGCTACTGCGTATACTAGCGCCAGGCAGGCACTTAACAGGCCGCAGTAGCCAGCTTGCCCACCGTCTGCTACTTGCCTGGTTAAAGGTGGCGTTTACTCTGTGGTCGAATCTTATGGGTGGGCAGGCACCCCGGCATAAGCTTTGCGGGCCTGCTCCCAGCTACCATCGCGCACGTTTTATTAAGTAAATCAGCCGCCACTTGGCTTCTGGCCGGTATTAACCGCCCAGCTAGAGCGGTGCCCTACGCAAAAAGGGCTTCCGGCATATTGCCGGAAGCCCTTTTCTATAACCTAGTGCCTAATAATCGTCACCTAAGTAAGCCACGTGAATAAGTGTTGGCAAAACACGGGCCACGTTTTAGTGAGCCGCGTTGAGGTCCATCTTTTCTCCCGGCTTGGCACGCTTCACTAGCAAAATGAGCGGCAGGCAAGCCAGGAAGAAGATACCTAGCGAAGTGAATACTTGCGAGTAAGTAATGAGTGATACTTGCTTCATCAGCGTGCCTTCGAGCGCGGCGTAGGCCTGCTGGCGGGCCTGCTCCATTGGAAAGCCTTTGGCCATGAAGCCCTGCGTGAAGGCTTGCAGGCGTTGCACGGTTTCGGGGCTGTAGAGCGAGATATTGGGCAGCAGGGCTACGCGGTTGGCCTGAATGCTACGCTCCAGGTAGGTACCTACGATAGCCACGCCAAAGGAGCCGCCTAGCTGGCGAATCATGCCCGTGAGGCCAGCGGCCTGCCCAGCATCTTTGCCTTGCAAGCCGGCTAGGCTCATGGTCGTGATGGGCAGGAAGATGAGACCTAAGCCGACGCCCCGCACGATGAGTGGCCAAAAGAAATCGCTCTCGCCAGCGGTGGGCGAGATTTTAGCGGCCATCCAGAACGTGAAGAAGAAGAAGATGGTGAAGCCTACCGGTATCATAATCTTCTGGGGCACGCCAGCTTGCAGCATCCGGCCAATAATTGGCATCATAAAGCCTGAGGCCAAGGCACCGGGTAGCAGCAGGTAACCGGTTTGCTCGGCGGTGAAGCCCAAGATGCGCTGCGTGAAAATGGGGAACACGAAGACGGAAGCAAACAAGCCGAAGCCCAGCACGAACGAGAGAAACGCACCTACCGCCAAGTTGCGGCTCTTGGTGAGGATGCGCAAATCCACAATCGGCGCCTTGGCCGTCAGTTCGCGCCAAATGAAGCCTACTACCCCAATCACGGCCAGCGACGTGAAAAACAAGATGTAGGTGCTATCAAACCAGTCTTCGGTTTCGCCTTGTTCCAGCACTAGCTGCATCGAGCCCACGCCGAGGATAAGCAGGCCTATGCCCGCCCAGTCGATTTCGCGAAGCGGCTTCGGAATAGCATTTTTAATGCGCTCCGGGTCGCGGATGAACAACAGGGTAAAGATGCTGGCCAGGATGCCGACCGGCACGTTGACGTAAAAAATCCAGGGCCAGTCGTAGTTCTCCACGATGTAGCCGCCCAGCGTAGGGCCAATGGTAGGGCCGATAATCACCCCCATGCCAAACAGGGCCTGACCGAGTGGCAATTGCTTGGGCGGAAACGTGTCGATGAGAATAGCCTGTGAAGTGGCCATGAGTGCGCCACCACCAATACCCTGGATGAAGCGGAACGCTACCAACTCCCACAAGCCCGTGCTCTGGCCGCAGGCCATGGACGCCAGCGTGAAGAGGATAACCGATACGAGGTAGTAATTGCGGCGCCCAAACTGCTCGGCCAGGAAGCCGGTCATCGGAATTACAATTACGTTGGCAATGCCGTAGCTGGCAATTACCCAGCTTACTTCCTGCTGCGTGGCCGAGAGGTTGCCCATCATCTGGGTCAGGGCCACGTTCACGATACTGGTGTCAATCAGCTCCAGCAAGCAGCAGAGGACTACCGTGACCACGATAATCCACTTCTTAAATCCGGTTTCCATGCTTTTTTGAGTTATGAATTATGAGCTATGAGTTAGAAGTTGACAGCGAAGCCCCAGTGCAAACTGGCCAGCAACCCACAACCTCTAACTCACAACTCTTAACTCTATTTAACCGCCACGATGGCGTTTACGCTCATACCAGCGCGCAGCGGGTGCTGCGGGTCCACGTTATCGAGCACGATTTTGACGGGGATGCGCTGGGTTACTTTCACGAAGTTGCCGCTGGCGTTGTCGGGGGGCAGCAAGGCAAAGCGGGCGCCGGTAGCGGCCGACAGCGACTCGATGTGGCCTTCAAAGTCTTCGCTGGGGTAAGCATCCACGTCCAGCTTCACTTTCTGGCCCACTTTCATGTCTTCCATCTGGGTTTCCTTGAAGTTGGCGATAACCCAGGTCTTGTTGCTCGACACGATACCGAACAGCTGCTGGCCGGGCGATACTACCTGGCCGGGCTGCACGCTCTTCTTGCTCACGATGCCGGGGCCAGGAGCCACTAGCGTGGTGTAGCTGAGCTGTAGCTTCGCATTGTCGAGGTCAGCCTGGCGCTGCTTTACTACCGCCTGCGCCACGCCAATTTGCTGCTGAGCGGCCACCACCTGCTGGCGGGCCACCGTTACCTGGTCCTGGGCGGTGCTGCGCTGGGCGCTGGTCGCCTTGAGGTTGGCAGCTACGGCATCGTAATCGCTCTGCGGAATGATGTCCTCCTTGCGCAGCTTGGTGCTGCGGGCCAAGTCTTGCTGGAGCTTGGTGCGGTTGGCCTCGCTCACGCCAATGGTGGTTTGGGCGGTGCGCACGTTGGCCTGGGCGGTGCCCACGCCAGCGCGGGCGGCCACTACCTGGGCCTGGGCGGCCACGAGGGCAGCCTCGGCCGCATTCACACGCTGCTGGTAATCCGACTTGTCGATGGTGACGAGCGTGTCGCCCTTTTTCACCGTTTGGTTGTCGTCAACAAACACCTTCAGGACCGGGCCCGATACGCGGGGCAGAATCGGGTACACGTCGCCTTCTACCTGGGCGTCGTCGGTGCTTTCGTGCACCTTAGCAAACTGGTAGCGGGTGAAGCCATAGTAGCCACCGGCTAGAAGCACCAGGGCCACAATGATGAGTACAAGCGGGTTACGCTTCTTTTCGGGTTCGAGGGGCTCGGCAACGGCGGTTGGAGTCTCTTCGTGGTTTTGGATTTGGGTAGCCATTGAGTAGCGATGAATTGCGGGTTGGTAGAGAGTAGGGCCGCCTGCGGCCCTGCCTAAGCTTAAACGCTGATTTACAGCAATCGACTAAATTTTATTCGCGAACTAGGAGCGTAGGGCACGGCGCGGTGCGCACCACCAGCTCGGCAGTATTACCCATCAAAAAGCGGCTGAGGCAGGTTTGGCCATGCGCCCCAATCACGATGAGGTCGGCGCGGTGGCGCTCCGCTTCGGCCAGGATGCTGGGGGCCGCTTCGCCATGCACTAGGGCTGTGCGCACGCGGGGAGCGCCGGCCGCCTCAGCCGCCGCACGGTGCGCCGTGAGCGCAGCCTCGGGCTCCAGCGCTTGGCCAGCGGGCATCGGCTCCTGCACGTAGAGCAGCCGCAACTCGGCCCCCGTGCCCACGGCCAGCGCGGCAGCGTAGCCCACCAGCGCCGCCGAGGCAGCCGAAAAATCGAGCGGGCAGAGGATGGTGGTGAGGGTCATTTTGAATTAAAAATTATGAATTAAAAAGTATGAATTAGACTGCGACGGGTACTACTTGAGTCCGAAGCATTTTAATTCACAGTTCTTAATTTACTATTGCCAAATCTGCTCGCCGGTGGCGCGGCGCAGCTGGTACTGGCCCAGCGTGTAGTTGTACATGGCCTGAGCACGGGCTAGGCGGGCCTGGGCCAGCTGGGTTTCGGCGTCGAGCACGTCGAGGTTCTGGCCCACGCCGTAGCGGTAGCGGCCCTGGGCGCGGGTAAGGGCGTCGGTGGCCTGCGCTACCTGCTGCAAGGCGTTGTTGTAGCGCGCCTGGCTAAACTCCATATTATTGGCCGCTTGGCGCACATCGGCCCGGATTTGCTCCTGCGTGTCCTGGGTACGGGCCTGGGTGGCGCGGTAGTTGGCGGCGGCCTCTACGCGCTGCTTGCGGTTTTTGCCACCGTCGTAGATGGGCAGCGACAGCTGGGCCACGCCCACCGTGTTGAAGCGTACCGTGTTGATGTTGGGCAAGATGTAGCCATTTTTGCCACCCACCTGCGCGCCCACGCCCAGGCTGGGCAGGTTGCTCTTGTCGATGAGCTTGGCTTGCAGGTCGGCGGTGGCCTCGGCGTCGCGGGCCAGCTTCACTTCGGGGCGCTTTTCGGCGGCTTTGGTCAGTTCGGCTTCCAGGTTCACGGGCTGCGGGTCGTAGCTGAGGCGGCCTTTCACCGGAATGTCGGCCTGCTGGGGCTTGTGCAACAGGCGGGCGAGTTGCACCTGCTGGTTGCGCAGCTGGTTTTGCAGGTCGAGCTTGGTGTTCTGGGCCTGCGTGATGCGCACGTCGGTGGTCGTCACGTCAAACTTGGTGCTCACGCCGGCTTCCACCCGCTTCTCCATCTCGTTGCGGTGAGCCACCAGCGAGGCCAGCTGTTCGTCCTGCACCCGAATGCTTTCGCGCATAAACAGGATGTTGTAGTACACCTGCGCCGCGCTAAAAGCGAGGTCGCGCCGGGCCACTACGATGTTGTCCTTGGCCGTCTCCACCTGCGAGCGCGAGAGGTTGGTACCCGCGTCGCGCTTGCCAAAGTCCAGCAGCTCGTACTGGGCCGTGAGGTGGGCGTCGAAGTTGTTATTAGGCGCAAATTGCAGAATCTCGCCGTTGAAAGGCAGCTTCACTACTGGGTCGAGGCGGGTGTAGGTCACCGTGCCCGTCACCTGCGGCAGGTAGCCCACCTGGGTCTGGCTCAGGCGGCTGGCGGCGGCGTTGGATAGCTCCGACAGGTTCGTGATGCTGGGGTTGGCGTCGAGCACAGCCTGCACCGTGCCGCCGAGCGTGAGCGAGTCGCTGGCCAGGCCAATAGCCTGAGCGGCGGCCGGCACCCCGGGCTGGTTCTGGGCCAGCACCGGCTGGGTCAGCAGGGCGCCTGCCAACGACAGGCCCGCGAAACCGGCAAGTTGATATCTAGAAAACATAAGCCAAGTGGCGTAGTAGTGTGACCCTGGCTTACCGAATGCCGTGCCAATTGGTTACAGCAGCGTTTATTTTTTGCAAAGCACTCATTACGTGTGAAGTAATGACCCGTTCGGCTTACTTTAAGCTTGCCCAAACAATTTCCTTTTTGCAGGGTTTCCTTATATGTCAGGAATTTCTTAACTCGCGCTTATGGCTTCTTTTACCAATCAGGATGAAACGTTGCTGCTGCACCTCAACGAGGCAATCGCTACGATTCGCGATAAGGAGACCTTATTTCAGGTCATTACCAATAAGCTGCGGCTCATCTTCCCGTTCGACCTGATTGGCATAAATGTCTTTGACAGCGAAGTACTTAATAAACGCTTGTTTTTACGCAGCTACGTGGGTGGCCCGGCCGACGCCTTGCCCGTAGATGCGTCGGCCACCGTTTTCTCACCCATCGCCGGCTCCCCAGTCGAGCAGCTAGTGACCAATGCGCGCCTGCGCCACATCACGCTCGAAGAATACGCCGATGCCTACCCCGACTTTGAGCCCTTTAATAAGCTGCGGCGCCAGGGCATCGATTACATGACTACCGTGCCGCTGCGGCTGGGCGGCCGGCTCACGGGCTTCTTGATACTGGCCGCGGCCCGTCGGCCGGTACTCACGCCCGCCGACGACCGACTACTCGAAAAAATCAGTTCGCTGGTAGCCGTGGCCGTGGGCAACACGCTGGCCTTTGAGGAAATAGCCCAGCGCGAGCGCGAGCGCACGATGCAGCTGGCAATTACTAATGCCTTGCTCAGCATCAAGCAGCGCGAGCCGCTGTTTCGGGCCGTGGCCGAGGAGCTGGGCCGCGTGGTGCCCTTCGATTACTTTGGCATCCGGGTGCAGCGAGCGGGCCAGCGCGAGGCATTTGAAGGCTTTGCCGAATTTACCCGCCCCGCCGACGAGCCAGACGGTGAACTAGTGGCGCTCGACCCCAACCGCCACCAGGGCCAACATCAGAAGGACATAGCCACCATGTACCAGCAGATGGGCGGCCTGCTGCAAGGCCCGGGCCTGTACGCGGGCGACGAGTTTCGGCAGCTGGCCGTGCGCTACCCCGCCATGCGCTACGCCTACGACGAGCATCAGGTGCGCGCCATGCTCATCGTGCCCATCTGGCAGCGGCCCGATGGGGCAGCCGTGCTGCTGCTGGCCTCGCCCGCCCCTACCGGCTTTACCCCCGACAACCTGACTACCGTGCAAGCCCTGGTGCCCCAGGTAGCACTGGCGCTCGAAAACCTGTTTGCCTTCGAGCAGATTGAGGAGTTGAAGGCGCAGGTAGAGCAGGAGCGCACGTATCTGATTGACGAAATCAACACCGACCGGCCCGCCGATGGCCTCATTGGCAGCAGCCCGGCCTTGCAGCAGGTGCGCCAGCGCATTGCTCAGGTAGCGGGCACCGATGCCACGGTGCTCATCACCGGCGAAACCGGCACCGGCAAGGAAGTGGTGGCCCGCGCCCTGCACCATGCCTCGCCCCGACAGGGCCGGGCGCTGGTCAAGCTGAATTGCGCCGCCCTGCCCGCCCAGCTTATCGAAAGTGAGCTGTTTGGCCACGAAAAAGGCGCCTACACGGGCGCCGTGGAGCGGCGCATCGGCAAGTTTGAGTTGGCCGATGGTGGCACTATCTTCCTCGACGAAGTGGGCGAGTTGCCCCTCGACCTGCAAGCCAAGCTGCTGCGCGTGCTTCAGGAAAAGGAGTTTGAGCGCCTGGGTGGCAACCGCGTGCTCCAGACCGATGCGCGCGTGCTGGCCGCCACCAACCGCGTGCTCGAAGACGAGGTGCGCGCTGGCCGCTTCCGCGCCGACCTCTACTACCGGCTCAACGTGTTTCCCATTCAGTTGGCCCCGCTGCGCGAGCGCCCGCAGGATATCGAGCCTCTGGTGCAGCACTACCTAGCCACGCTAAGCAAGCGCCTGGCGCGCCCACCCCGCCCCATCCTGCCCGCCGATATGGCCGCGCTACTGGCTTATCCTTGGCCCGGCAATATCCGGGAGTTGGAGCACGTGCTGGAGCAGGCCATCATCGTGAGCCAGGGCGCGTGGCTGGAGTTTGGAGGCTTTGCCGCCGGGCCGATGCTGCGGGCGTTGCCGCCGGGCCCAGCCGCTCCCGAGCCGCTGGCGGCCCCCTCCCCGACCGCGACGGGCGATGACGACGGCCAACTACCCCTCAAAACGCTACGCGAACAGGAGCGCGACCACATTTTGCGGGCCCTGCACCGCACCGGCGGGCGCGTGAGCGGCGCGCAGGGTGCCGCTACCCTGCTGGATATCAACCCCAAGACCCTGGAAGCGCGCATGAAAAAGCTCGGCATCCGGCGCACCGTGGTGGCCGAGTAGCCAGTAGCGCGAAGCTTCCGCTTCGTGCGCGAGCGCAGCGAGCATCTGGCACCTGGGGCCGGTCCCGCCTGCTCACGGTACGAACGCACGAAGCAGAAGCTGTGTGCTACGTGCACCGCTGGCGTAGGCTGAAAATACGTACTCAGGGCAACCCTACTGGCTGGGAAGAGTTGAAGAACACACTTCATTATTCCCTTTGCCTTATGCGTTGTGCTATTCCGCTCCTGGCGGCTGCTTTGCTACCTGCTTTGCCCGCCGCTGCCCAAAACGTGCCGCCGCCCGCTACGCCTTTCCAGATGCAGGGCAACATTTACCTACCCAATAAGCTGCCCGCTACCGATGCCCGCGTGGCTTCCCTAACGGTACCGGCTGGCTTCACCATCAGCAAGTTTGCCGAGGGCCTCGACATGCCCCGCATGCTGGCCGTGCTGCCCAACGGCGACGTGTACGTGACCAACCGCGTGAAGGGGACCGTGACGCTGGTGCGCGATGCCAACCACGATGGCAAGGCGGAAATAATGCGCCAAGTGGCTCAGAAGCCGCACCTGCACGGCATTGCCTTGCAGGGCAGCAAGCTGTATTTCAGCGCCATTCGCGAAATCTACGTGGCCGACGTGCGGCCCGATGGTAGCCTTTCGGAGCTGAAGGAGCTGTACCACGACCTGCCCGACGCCGGCCAGCACGCCAACCGGGTGCTGCACTTTGGGCCCGATGGTCAGCTTTACCTCTCGGTGGGCAGTACCTGCAACGCCTGCGACGAGAACAACCCCGAGAACGCCACGATTATGAAGATTAATACCGATGGCTCGGGCCGCCAGGTAGTGGCCCACGGCTTGCGCAACACCATCGGCTTCGACTGGCACCCGCTCACCAAGGAGCTGTTTGGCATGGACCACGGCATCGACTGGCTCGGCGACGAAACGCAGCAGGAAGAGCTGAACCAGATAAAGCCCGGCGCTGGCTACGGCTGGCCATCCATTATTGCCGACGGCCAGCATTACCCCGCCAACAAGCCCAAGAGCGGCGAAAGCTACGAGGCCTTCGACGCTAAGAATCAGCGCCCGCTGCTGCTCTACAAAGCCCACTCGGCCCCGCTGGGCCTAGTATTCAACCGAGGCACGCAGTTTCCAAAAGAATATCAAAACGACGCCTTCGTGACCATGCACGGCTCCTGGAACCGCGCTCAGCCCAGCGGCTACAAGCTGGTGCGGGTGCGTTTCAACGCTCAGGGCCGGCCCGAGAAATTTGAGGATTTTATTACTGGCTTCCTGGTGGAGAATGACAAGTCAGAGTTTGGCCGGCCCTGTGGGCTAGTGCAAGCCCCCGACGGCTCCCTGCTGATGGGCGACGACGACAACGGCGTGATTTACCGCGTGGCCTACACGGGCACCGGCAAAAAGAAGGGCTAGCCAACCGCTAAGCAGGTAAGGTATGGTCAGGAGAACGTCGTGCTTCCCTACGGGGGCACGACGTTCTTTTTTATTCCCGGCAGCGCCATTGTTTTGCTAAGCTGCCGCAACTTTTCCGGCCCCTTCTGCCTTATCCTTGCGAATTATTTTAGCAAGAATGGCCAAGGCAAGAACCGTTTTTTTCTGTCAGAGCTGCGGGGCGCAGTCCGCCAAGTGGATAGGGCGCTGCCCTTCGTGTGGCGAGTGGAATACTTACGTGGAGGAAGTTATCCAGAAGGAAACTGCCGCTACTACCACCGGCCAGTGGAAGCCCGCCAGCACCGTGCCCGGCGGCAACGGCACTAAAGCTGCTAAGTCGCGCCCCCTCGCCGACATCAAACACGAGGAAGAGCCGCGCATTCTTACCCCCGATGGGGAGCTAAATCGCGTGCTAGGCGGCGGCCTCGTGCCCGGCTCTATCGTGCTCATTGGCGGCGAGCCGGGCATTGGCAAAAGCACGCTCATGCTCCAGATTGCCTTGATGATGAAGAAGCTTCGCATTCTCTACGTGAGCGGTGAGGAAAGCGAGGCTCAGATAAAGATGCGCGCCGAGCGCCTGGCCGATGGCCAGCACCAGAACTGCTATATCCTGACGGAGACAAACACGCAGAACATCTTCCGGCAGATTGACCAGGTCGAGCCCAACCTGCTCGTCATCGACTCCATCCAGACCATGCACTCGACGCTCGTGGAGAGCGGCGCCGGCTCGGTGAGCCAGGTGCGAGAGTGCACCACCGAGTTTTTGAAGTTTGCCAAGGAAACCGGCACCCCCGTGCTGCTCATCGGTCACATTACCAAAGATGGCAGCATTGCCGGCCCCAAAATACTAGAGCACATGGTCGACACGGTGTTGCAGTTTGAGGGCGACCGCCACCTGAGCTACCGCATCCTGCGCACCACCAAAAATCGCTTTGGCAGCACCTCCGAGCTGGGCATCTACGAGATGCAGGGCACCGGCCTGCGGCAGGTAAGCAACCCCTCCGAAATCCTGCTCTCGCAGCGCGCCGAAAGCCTAAGCGGCATGGCTATCGGGGCCACCTTGGAGGGCAACCGGCCACTGCTAGTAGAGGTGCAGGCCCTCGTAACGCCCGCCACCTACGGCACCCCCCAGCGCAGCAGCACCGGCTTCGATGCCAAGCGCCTGCAAATGCTGCTGGCCGTGCTCGAAAAGCGCGCGGGCCTGCGGCTGGGCCAGCACGACGTGTTTTTGAACATCGCCGGCGGCCTGCGCCTCGACGACCCAGCGCTCGACGCGGCCGTGTGCGCCGCTGTGGTAAGCAGCCTCAACGACCTGCCTATTCCCGGCGATGTGTGCCTGGCCGCCGAAGTAGGCCTGAGCGGCGAAATGCGCGCCGTACCCCGCCTCGACCAGCGCCTGGCCGAAGCCGAAAAGCTGGGCTTCCGCGAGATGTACGTGTCGCAGTTCAATGGTAAAAACCTGGCCGACCAAGACCGCGCCGGGCTACGCATCCAAGCCGTGAGCCGACTGGATGAAGTATTGCAAGGATTATTTGGCTAATCAGGGCAGCGTCCTGCCATTTGGCTAAAAGCAAGGATTAATATAGCTTTCCTTGCCAAAATAGCCTGGCAATAGCATAATTGTCAGGACTATTTTTTTTTACCCGCTTCCCGTATCAGATGAGTGCCGGGCGTGCCTTATCTTCGACTTCGCAATTGACTTTTACCGCGAAATCAAAGTAGGTACACG
>Ga0160427_10000236_pt1 | contig 36316 bp, 45 predicted proteins | sample SolpanmetagenomL_FD_108194 | JGI IMG/M metagenome (GOLD analysis project Ga0160427, IMG submission 108194) | Solar panel surface microbial communities from Lawrence Berkeley National Laboratory, California, USA - L | ecosystem: Engineered > Built environment > Solar panel > Unclassified ...
GCGATATGTATATCGCACCGGGTAACCGGGCGCGAGTGCTCGTGGCCAGCGAGTGCGCCGGTATCAAAACCGTCAAGGAAGCGGCTGCGCAGTTTGACGTGGTGGCCATTGATAGCTGGAGCAAGATACCAGGTGTAAAGCCGGAGGACTTTGACGCGCTGCGCAAGGCCCACCCGCTGTGCCTGTTCCCGGTTATTTTCCAGAGCACCACGGCCGGCACTAGCCGCGGCGGCTCAGCAGTCGAGTACGACGCTTCGGCCGTGTGCCAAGTGAACGTGCCGGGCGTGGCCGTGATGGAGAAAAACCGCTACGCCACCGGCGCCGCCGATGAATTTCAATTTGACGTGAACAGCCAGAAGCTAATCGGCTAATCTCACCACTGATTTAGCAGCTTACCTACGCAACTAGGTAAGCTGCTAAAAATTAGTTATTTCAATCATTTTCTACTCTTTTTTTCTGCACAATGAAGTCCCTACTCCTAATTGCTGGTGCCGTTACTGCTTATGCCGTACTACGCCCCAAGTCTACTGCCCCGCTGGTATCGCGGACGGGTGGCGCTACTGGCGCCGCTAGCTACGTGCCCACGAGCACGCCTACAACTACCACGGCGCCCGGCTGGGCTAACACTGCTGGCAACGTGCTGAACGCCGCCGGCACCGCCGCCAGCCTCATCAAAACCGGTTCGTCGGTATGGGGCGACCTGAAGGACGCCCTGCACATCAAGCCGGCCGTAGCCCCGATGCAGGCCGACGTGACCGCCGACCAGTCGGGCGGGGGTATTTGGGCTGGCACCAGGTACCTAGAAGCATAGTTCTCTCCTACTCTGCAAATTTTCGCGTGCGATGAATGAAAGAGAACGATACGGGCGGGGCGTGGGTGATGGCGATGGCCGTGCTCACTATCCTCGGCAAGTGGAAGATGTTCCAAACGGCTGGGGAGAAATTGAGCGACTTGGCTATCCGCTGGGGGGAGAAATGGCTAACAGAGCGGCCAAAGCGGCGACTACGCCGCCGGTTGCCCGACGAGGAAATCGACCGGGTGCTCCTGCACGAAGCGGAGGAAGTGGAAACGCTTATTCTGATACTGAAGGCACAGCACAACGCCGACCGGGTTACACTTATCGAGTACGAGTGGCCGCAGGACGTGAGCCAGCCAGTGCTGGCCACGTGCCTACACGAACAACGCGAACCACGTGTGTCTGCTATCCGGCAACAGTATCAAAGGCGGGCTTTGGAGCCGGCGATGCAGGCCTGGGTGCAGGAAATCTTTGGCTCGCCCTTGCGCTGCTGCTATATACCGGATACAGCTCAGCTAGAGAATACTATCGTGCGCTCGCAGCTGCTACGGTTCGGGGTGCGCTCAGCCTACTATCAAGCGCTGCCGGACAGTTCCGGGCGCTGTGGCGCCCTGCTCACGCTGAGCTGGGCTACGCTTACCCCGGTCAGCGCCGCCGACCAGGACGCCTTGCGCAATACGGTGAGGCTCTTGGCGGCTTTGCAGCGCACGCTATGGGCGTGTCAGCCCGCCCCCGCGTAGCCGGCCACTGGCTGCCCTTTGCCCTGCTTGCCTTGGCGCTGCTGGGTCTTTGTCACTTTATTCACCCCTTCAGGCCCTAATCTTATGGCTGACGATACTTCTAAAAAATCAAGCAACACGCTGCTTTACCTAGGCTTAGCGGGCGCCGTAGGGGCCTACCTGCTGAGCAAAAGCAGCCCCGCTACTGACCCGGCTTCGTGGCTGAGCACCACGGCGGCCACCGACCCCTCAGGCACTGGTGTATCGAGCACCAGTACGCCGACGAGCGCCGCCCCCAACAGCGTAGTTGCCGGGCTACTGGCCACGGCGCCCGCTATGGCGCCTGCTATGGCCCCCACCACGGCGCCCGTAAATGTTGATACGGGTGGTAACATCTTCTCGGACGGGGCGCCCCACCGGCACGCCGGCGCCGACCAGGCGCTTACCAACTTTAGCGAAGCGGACGTGAACAGTATCCGCGCCATAGTAGCCCGCTGGAACATTAAGGTCGAGGACGCTATCGACGTGATTAGCTTTCAGGAGCGGCAGGATTCCAAGAGTTGGAGCCAGGTTGCCAAAGACTATGCTACCAACCCTAGCTGGTTTCAGGACAAGGCCCGCGAGTGGAATGCTACTAACCCAAAGTACCGTATAAGTATTTGATAGTGTGTTACTAAATAAGGCTCTAGCTGAAAGCTAGGGCTTTATTTATTTAGTGGATATTGCTTGTATAAGCCCTTTAGCTTATTTTTTTAAAGTGTTTATATAAACTATATGAAAGGCGTGCGTACTATTGCAGCATAATTCACCATAACGCACGCTAAAAGTGAACGTGATAGCCGTAGCCAACAATAAGGGCGGAGTAGGCAAAACCAGTACGACGGGCAGCGTCGGAGCAGCCTTAGCTAAGCTAGGCCACCGGACGCTGCTAGTTGATTTGGACGAACAATGTAACCTGAGCAGTTGGCTAGGCCACGGCAAGGTTAGCCCGAACAACGTGGGCGCACTGCTGCTGGCCCCACCCGCGCAAGCCGCTACTTGGCGTACCCTACCCGTAGCCGATGGGTTAGAACTGCTGCCTTGCCACCAGCTACTAGGCGAAACCCTAGAGAAGCTGCGCAAAGCCAAGACTGAGCCCCTGTATTACCGCCTACGCGACCGCTTGCGCCTATTGGCCGGCCGCTTCGACTACGTGGTGCTCGATTGCCCCCCTAATCTTTCGGATGGCATGACCTACAACGCCTTCTGCGCCGCTCAGGCGTACCTCGTGCCGACTGACCCGGAGCCGTTCAGTGTCGAGGGCCTAGCGCGCATGATGCAGCTTGCCCAAGGCGTGCAGCCCGAACTAAACCCGCAGCTACGCTTTGCTGGCTTTGTGTTCCCGCGCTACAACCCGCAGCTACGCGGGGCACTACGCCAACAGATACGCACGGATGTAGAGCAGATTTACGGCCCGCAGTGCGTGCTAGGCAACGTGCGGCAGGACAAGGTAATGTATGAGGCTCAGGGCTTTAAACAGACAGTGTTCGACTATGCTCCTGATAGCCGCGCCGCAGCCGACTACCTGGTTATCACTAAAAAGCTTATAGCACGCCTATAAGCTACTCACTTCATATAACTTATATAACACAAGTAAGAAAATGGCAACTCCATCCAAGAAAGGCCCCAGCAACTTCGGCAGCCTTACGAGCAGCATTATTGAGGGTACTACCCGCCCCACCCAGCAGGCCGAAGCCGCCGTGCAGCCAAAGGACCGGGTAACCAGCTTCGAACTAAAAGGCGAATTACGCACGCCACTCGACCGCGTGGTGCACGGTCTAGGCAAAAAAGGCTCGCTAAAAAGCGTGCTTAATGCGGCACTGGCCTACTACATCGAGAATGACCCCAAGGCCAAGAAGCTAGCCGCTACTCCTACCCCTGACGAGGCAGAATAACCCCATCTGCCTTGTAAAGCGTACGTACCTAGTAGTTTTAATTAATTTCGTACAGGTAGATGCACTTAAAAGCCTTAAAACTGATGTTTCGGGGTATTCAGCTAGTATTTACTTGTACTAATCTATTATCCGCTACCACGCTGCTTTTACTCGATTACTCCGTGCACACCCTTAATTCATCTTTTCTTTTTTTCCCACCAAATGCAGTCAGAAGAAGCTAAAATACGCATTAGCTCCAACCTGTTGCGCGAGCCACAAGTTCTCGATAACTTGTGTCCTACTGGTGGAAGTATTGCCCGCAACATCCTGATATGGGCGTCGTGGAAGAACACGTTACGTGTGCAGCTAAACCTACCTGATTTTTGCGCTCGCATGGGCTACGACCGGCGCCACCTGCTACGAGCGCTAACCGACGACCAAAAGGAGCTGATGCTAGCGGCTGGTTGGCCGCCCGAAATGCTAGAGCGCCGCGATAAGGAGGGGAAGCTCAATATTGAGAATGGTAATTCTCTAATTGCCTACGTGCTAACGCTCATGTTTAGCCGTACGCTGCCGTTTAAACACCGGTCAAAAAACTCTCGGCACCTACACTTTTACAACAAGGTGATGATTCGGGAGCTTCTGGTTTTTGAGAAGCGTAAGAAGGGTACTTGCATAGAGTTTCTTGTTTCGGAGGAAGTGATAGGCCAGGCGCGGGGCGCCTTCCAAACTATTCACCTACGCGACTACCTAAGCCTGGTCAACGAGAAGAACGGCAAGGCCGACGATGCCGCCCAGCGCTTGTATATGCGCCTGCTCTGGAAGCGTCAGTATTGGGACTACCTGGACCGCGAAGGCAAAATAGAGAAAGGCACCAACCCTAGCGTCGACTACTACGACGAACTACTAGCTGTGGCCGGGCTGGAAAAGTACGCGCAGGCTTCGCTGGCTGCCCACAAGCTAGGCAAGCTGCTGCTGCGCGTGAGCAAGCTAGATTCTATCAAGATGACGCCGAACCTCAAGCTCAACCACGCGACGAGCTGCTACGAGGTGAGCTGGCGCCGGGAGAAGCTGCCGGCAGCAGCGCAGCAGGACCAACCTACGGAGTTCCCATTTGCGGTAGTAGCTCCCAACAAAGGCGCCAAGCCGACCGAACCACTGCTAACGCACTCGGCATTCAGAGGCAGCAAGGGCGAGGTGGCCACCACCACCGCCCGCTCACCTGCAGCGACTCCCAAGCAGCGTGTGGTGGCCACCGCCCCACCCAAGGTAAATCGGGAGAAGCTGCTTAACGAGCACGCCGATACCAGTAACTCGGTGCAGTTCCTTTTGTCGGAGAAGGGGCAGGACGCCTACGCCAGTATGCCGCCAGAGAAATACCAGCAAGATGTAGCAGCAGCTAAGGCGCGCTTGCAGCAATTAACGCAGCAATTAGAGATGCGCTAATGTCGCATTTTAGTAAATCGAAAGTAGCATAAAATGCTGTAAGTCAATGAAAAGGCTCCGATTCAATCGGGGCCTTTTTCGTTTATCCACATTTAGCCCAACCCTATGTCACATTTTAGTAAATCATGGTACATTTTAGTAAAGCCTCATGTCGCTTTATACTAAATCTCATGTCGCATTTTGGTAAATCACTCCTATATAAGAAAGAAATAAGAAGAAAAGAGAAGTTTTTAGTTAGTTATGCTACTGTAAATCAACGAATTAACCGAAAGAATAGCGAAAACAGCCGCCAGCACCCGCAAAACCGGGCAGAAACCAGACGAAAAGCGCCCAATCGGGGGGCTCGCGCCCCCCAAACCCCCGCGGTCTTTCAGGGCGGTGTTGTGTCGAAGTCGTATCTCGACTGGTGCCCGGTTACGTCCGGTTTCGCCCGGTCCCAAAGGCTGCGCAAAGAGGGGGTATATTCAAAAAAGCATATAATAGTACGAACAAATACGAGCAAAATGTACTAAAATGTACTTTCAAGTACCTGAAAAGTAGGTGATTAGGCTAGAAAAGGGCTACTTTTTAACAGGTGGCACGAAACCTAGCAGCTTCAGCGTCGGGTAGTAGCCCTCGATGCTGACAATTTTAAAGGTCACGTGCTGCTCCTTGTTCAAATAGCGGTTAAGCACGCCCAGCGGGCGTTCACTTAACAGGTCCACCGCCCGCCGGCTGATTAGCTCGCGTCTAAGCGGGGTAAACCACGTGCGAAGGTCAGAGCTAGCCTCGTCATCGGTAAGTGGCGCTGTGGGCTCCCAAATGTCGCTAGGGGGCAAATATCCCACGAGCCGCAACAGCGGATAGTAATCTTCCAAGCCGGCCTGTTCCATAGAGTGCCACTTGTCACCTTTCATAAAGCGCGCAAATCTCCCCAGCGGACGCTTAGCGTTCCGGTCGAATGCTAACCCATTGAGAAGTTGGCGCCTAGCAGGCGTCAACCAGTCGAGAAAATGTTGAACAGAGGTCACGGCTTACTTGAAGTTTAGCCGTAAAAGTCCGAATATCAGAGTTTTAACAAATTTCGTACGGCTCCAGCTTGTGGATAAGCCGCACACTCTTATAGGCTTCATTATAGTAGTTTTTCTACTCTATGACTAAGCCAAACGAAATGCCAGAGTTGAGGGAAACTACATTTTAGTTCCCAAAAGGTTGGCTTTTTTTCAATTAAAACCCGAATTATATAGAGTTTTAATAAATTGCGTATTGGAAGTAACTTTGAAGCTGCTAAACCTTGTCCGCACCCCTATGATGACTGAACGCTTGATTTATGGTGGCGTAAGCTTATTTCTGCTACTTTTCCTGCTAGCTGGGATTGATATGTATGGCGGTCATAAAACCCGCGTTACTGGCGTAGTAGTTGGGCGTGACTACTCACCCGAAACCACAACGTACCAACTGCCGGCCAACGGCCAGGGCGGCGCGCTCGTGCCGGTATTGCAACCCGCGCAATACTATCTGGTATTGCATGGCCCGCACGGCGTCGTTTCCATAGCTACTCAGCCCTACGACTACTTTTTGCCCCAAGGTACTCCCTATAACTATTCCGAAAGCCGGGGTTTACTTACTGGCCACCTCTATTCATTTTAGACACCGATGGACCTAAATCAACCAACGCACGATGAACCCGACTACCTCACGCCCCTGGATGTCTACGCCGGCCAGGCATTGAATGGAATGCTAGCCCAAGGTGGGTACTCGCACTTAACCGATGAGCTAGCCGAAAAAGCCTTCGCGCTCGCTGGTGCGATGGTACGAGCGCGCACTAGGTACTTCCAACAGAACCCGGTGGGCGGCCACCCACTGGCTAATAGTATGCCCCCAATTGTAGGGCAGATGGCAATACCGGCTACTACTCCCGATGAGTAGCATATTCGTGCAGTTCCAGTTTCGGGAGCAGGGTAGCGGCAACTGGCTAGGCAATATCGACTGCTTGCACAGCAACGAAGTTTTCAACGCCCTAGTCGAAGCTGGGTACCGGTGGGCGCCCACGTCAGCCCCCTATCAACAACGCCAGCTCCAGCGAAACTACCTGGCTAGCGCTAGCGTGTTCTCGGAATTGCTCACTAGCATTTCGGGGCTGAACCTGCCCCTAGTGTAACAGAAAAAACCTATCCGAAAAAAACCGCTTTTTTGGCCCTGCCAGAGCGGTTTTTTTCTTGCGTTTGCTGTACCAGAAAAAACAAGTGTTTTTTCTGGTACAATTGGCACGGCATTCGCAATAGTTTAGCTACAACTAAACAATTCAAAAATGAACGCTACGCTGTACCTGCCCAACTGCGCCGGTATCCTCGCCCACGCCTCCGAGAATAGCTGCGCTGCTGCTGCGCTGCTACTGGGCACCACCCCCGACCAAGTAGAAATCGCTTGGGGCAATGATGGCAGTGGCGCCACGGCCTACTTCATGAGCTGCGATGGCACCGACCACGAGCACAACCCGGAAGGCGAAGCAGCCTTGGAAGCGCTCACGCTAGAGCTATGCGAAGTGAGCGGTCCCTTGCTCATTATCCGCGATTGAGTTTTACCCCTGGCTGCTACGCGCCTAACGTAGCGGCCGGTTTTTTCCAACCCCCAACCAATTCTCCACACAGCCCATGTTCTCTGATGCCCTGAACGCACAGTTCACCGACGACAACCCCCGTTTCATTGCCTACTACCGAACGCCTACGGGTGATGTGCTAGTCAAATCGACCAACTACGAGTACCACGCCTGGGCCCTGGCTGAAACAGCCGCGAAACAGCACAATGCTACCCCCGTAATTTTTGACAAGCTAGGCAACTTCGGTAACGGCGCCTGGCGCGTGCGTCTTAGGCTGACGCCAGCGCAACTCACCCAATACCTACGCCGGTAGAAAGCGAAAACCCCGACTGCGCCTAACAGTCGGGGTTTTCCTAGTTCAACCTGGTCCGGTATTCTCCACACAGCCCAAATTGAAACCCTAAACTACAAGACGTATGGAAAGGAAAGTGATTTTTCGATTTTACAGTGCTCAAAGCCGCCGCGTTGTGGGTGACATCGAGTGCGTTCCAAATAGCATCGAGCATCGTCGGCTAAGGCACGCTGGCTATCAATATAAACGGCTTGCTCCTGGTGAAACCTGGGATACAGCTTGGGCGCAAGAGCGAATAACCATCAACCGCCTAGGAACTGATGCTGAATTTACGCGCATTCAACTACTGGCTGCTGATACCGGTGCACCAGCCGTACCCCGTAGCATATTCGATGAGCTAGAATTTCGTCTTACCTGCGCCTCTCTCGAAAGTGTTGGGGGAAAAGATTATGGTTCGCTATACTTCTTCTATTTCCAGTCTTGGGACAAGCTGGCAAAGGTTGACTACCGGGCCGGTAGCGCGATAAAGGGCGCTGATTCTTTTAATTTCTTCGAGCGCGATAACGACCAGGACGAATGGCAGCACTTAGCTAGTGCCACACCCACGACTGAAGCAGAGCTAAACGCCTTGTACGACCAGGTATTCAGTCGCTCTAAAATGCCGGCGCGCTGGCAGTGGAAACCGCTTTATTAGGTAAATGCAAAAACCGGTAAAAACCGGTAAAAACCGGTTACTTCCTCAATAGTGCCAGTGTGGCTTGCAAACGCATTTTTCGCAGCTGCCGGCGACCTGGTGCACGTTCGCTGCAGCGCCGCCTGAGGCGAAACAAGAGTACAATTTCTACTTACTGAATAATGCCCCAATACATTCCTTTCGTTCGCGTTTCGACGAAACAACAAGAAACCGCCCGCCAACTAGCTGATATCGCCACCTACGCCAGTGCGCAGGGCTGGCCCCTGGCCGAATCGGTGCAGGAAGTGATTAGCGGGGCCAAGCGCAACCGCGAGCGCCCCGCGCTCGATGAGCTGCTGCGCAGAACGCGACGTGGCGATACGGTGGTTGTAACCGAAATAAGCCGCCTGGGCCGTGACACGGCCCAAGTGCTCGACCTAATTGAGCAGTTGAGCGAGCGGGGCGTGTGCGTCTACGTGCTCAACCACCGGCTAGCCACCCTACGCGCCGATGGCACCCGCGACGCGATGGCGCAGGCGATGCTGACCTTCGGAGCTGAGTTTGCGCGTCTGGAGCGCGTGACACTGCGCGAGCGGGTGCAAAGCGGTGTAGACCATGCCCGTAGTCAGGGCCGCGTAGGTGGTCGGCCAACTACTGCTATCAAGGACGATGCGCAACTATTACTCGACCATGCCGACGTGGTGACTAAGCTGCTAGCCGGGCAAAGCATCCGTGATACCGGTTTACTGACTGAAAAAAGCCCTACTACGGTCAATAAAGTACGCAAAGCGCTGGTTGCAGTCGGGAAAATCAAGGATAACAAGCCGGATAAAGCCCAAACCGATACCGCTTCAGCCTAGCGGTTCTGACCGGTTTAGAGCGGTTTTTGACCGGTTTAGAGCGGTTTTTGCAAAAGTTTTAACAAATTACGTACGGCGTGATATATCTTTACCACCGGTTTATTTCCACCCTTTTATATGTCAAAACTTTTTAACTCTTTTGCAATCGGTGCTTGTGTTGGTGCTGGTGCTGGCGTTCTCATTCATAAGATGAGCGAGCGTGCTGATAACCACCCGGATAAACCCCTACTGCCTACCGCCGTTACGGCAGCACTAGCAGGCCTTGACCCGCTATTCCGACTGGGCCTGATTCATGCTCAAGGACTGATTGAGGGAATACTTAACGCCGGTGACAGCAGCGATTCCGATGAAAAAGAAGATGGTGGCGACCACTCACGCCAAGAGGAAACAAGTAATATGACCGGTTCTGAAGCGGTTTCTACCGGTTTTGAAGCGGTTTTGACCGATTCTGCTGCCCCTGGAGGCCAGGGCCACCCGGCCGGCCCTGGATTTGCCCCGACCCCCGATTAATTCTCGCTTACCCCTTCTACCAACCCCCGCTTACCCCCTTCCGCTCTGGAAGCATTACGCTTCCACTATCCACGGAGCCCCCGCACGCTAGCGGGGGCTCTTTTTAGCCACCTACATCTGCTGATGAGCAACATCTACACTTTACGTTGCAAAATGATTGAGTTTGTTCGTGACGGGCGGATTGACCGGGCGGAATATAACTCACTGTTAGAAGTACTTAGCGAAGCCAAGAACTTGCTTCCGCAATACGCGGCCGATGTAGACCGCGCCGTGCAGCTAATCGAGAAGCTGCTACCAGTACCCGGCAATCCTGGCGGGTACGGGCAGCTAGGACTACATAAGTCGCAACCCCATATCGGCCACTTGACTGTGCACTACCCGCCGTATGCAAGAGGTTGAACCAGCACTAGTTGCCAGAGCATCTAGTTTGTTTTCATAGCTACAAAAAACCCGCACCAATTTGGTGCGGGCTTTTTTTGTGGCGATTACTTCTTGAAACTGATAAACGTAGCGGTTTCACCGATTAGCACCGCTTCTATGCGCTCGTTTTTCTTCGCGGTCTTGAGCAGGTTCTCCTGCACGTGGCCCATTGTGTAGTAGTCCCCGCCAAAGGCGTGGTTATACCAGCTCACGCCTTCGGTTTTCACTACCTCGTAGTCGGCCACTGGCTCGCAGAACATGAATACTAGCTTGCCCTGCTGACGTGGGGCAGTAGCCAGCGCTCGTTGCTCAGGCGGCACCCCGTCGCGGAACTTGATAGCCAGGTCACGTTGCCCGGCCTGAATGATAACCGCATCGAAAGGCTTGAGCTGCGAGCCCGCCTCCACGAGTGCGGCCGTGACGCACTGGCCCATAACGGTGCTCAGCGTCATATTCTGGCTAGGCTGAAGCGGCCAGGAGAACGAAAAGGCCACGTCATAAGGCGCAGTTGGCGTCGAATAGCAGAAAATGTACTTGCCCTGGGCCTGGGTAGCGCGAGCGGTTGTAAGCGCTTCTGCACCGGTTCTCACCGGTTTTACACCGGTTCTGACCGGTTTGTCACCGGTTCTGACCGGTTTAGCACCGGTTTGTAGAAAAGGTAGGCCCGCGAGCAGGCCGACTAGTAGCAATTTGCGCATGAAGTCAGATACAAAAAGTGCAAAAAAATAGAAAGTAGGTAATTATCCGCGATTTTGGCGCAGTATTTAGGATTATCCGGCTAAAATATGCGCTTTAAGCGCTAGGAATATTTACCTTGACTTGGTACTCTCCGGGGTAACCGAAGTGGTTGTAAAGCGCCAGCACTTCCTTCAGCGAAAGCTTCTTACTGCCCTCTATACCAAGCTTAAGGCACATATTACGGATAGTATTGCGGTGTACGCTGTATTCAGTAGCTAGTGTAGTCCTGGACTTTGGCTTGATAGCGACTGAGTTTGTCCCAACCAGAGTAGAAGGATTAATGCCAGAAAGCGAATGAATGGACGGGGGCGTCGATTGATTTGTTGAGTTAGCCGGATGCATGAAGCAAAAATATGCACAAAACCGCACAAAACTGCTTGTAAACGACTTTGTTTGACTTTGTTTGTCGCATACTGCTGTTAAATGCGCAAAAACGCTACCCCCGGTTTTTGGCTGTATAACATTTGTACTCAACCAACCCGGAAAATTGGTTTTGTTCTAAAAAAGAATGGCGCCTCCCGCGCTCCCTACCCGCCCCACCTCAGGCACCGATTCAGACGCAGTTCTACGGGCCATGACCACACTTAGGCAGCGCAACTAGTGCGCAACCAGGCTTGACAGTGGGGCGCCGTTCTTTTTTCAGCAAAGCCACCAGTACAAATGGAAGCCAAACATAAAAAACTTTTATTCGCCGCTTTCGGCCTGGGGGTTCTGCTACTGGTGGACCATGCAGGGAAGGTTGCAGATACCATCGATGGCCTTACTATTAAGTGTGGCGTTGGTGGTGCACCTGTTATTAACGGTTTGAGCATTACGTTTCCGGTTAAAGTAAGTATTACCAACCCCGGCCCCGTACGCTTGCCCCTCGACGGGCTAGCCCTGACACTAGGCCGCTTGTATGCCAACGGCACATCGAGCCCTCTTGCCGCTACCAACCCGGCCGGCGTAATAACGCCAAATATTGCCGCTCAGGCGGTTACAGAGTTTATTGTTCCTGTTACGACGGACTTCTTTTCCGCGCTTACGGAAATTATTTCAGTCGCCAAAGCGCGGGGCCTCGGCCGCTACGTGCTCAATACGACCATCATCTCGGCGGGTGTGAAAGTGCCCCTGCCGGCGCAAACGCTGACTTTCTAATGAGCAGCCGCAACATAACACTTCGGGGCGTCGTGGAATTGGCCAGCATTGCTGGCCTAGTGGCGTTTGTGCTCGGGCTGGGCAACAGCGACCAGGAGCAAGGCCCCTCGCCCATTGCGCGCCTCGATGATGAGCTTTCCCCGCTGCCCGCCCTGGTCCTGGCCTATGAAGCCATACCTGGCAGTGGTGGCGACGGTGCACTGGTGGGCCTGGGTAGCCTAGGCGACCTGACCAGCGATGCCGCCGTAGAGCCCGACCCCGGCGCAATCGAAACCACGGACGACGTGCAGGCGCCCCTAAAGCTGCGTCGCATTGAAGTAGTGCGCGCCGACACCGGCGGGGCGGCTGATAGCTCGCTTATCGCCGTGACGCAGAACACGAAACAGCGTGCCGGCCGGGCGAATCGGGCTATGCCTTCGATAGTAAACTCGGTAGTAAAGCGGTACGGCTCAGTAATTAAGCAAGCTGCTGCCCTGCACAACGTGCCCGCGCAGCTTATCGCCTGTAAGATTAGCATTGAAAACCCCGATTTGCTCGCCTCGGTAGTGACCGGTGGGAAGTACACGGGTATCATGCAAATTGGCGCCAGCACAGCCGATGAGGCCTTGCGCACGGAGTTGCGCGCTGGCAACCTGGTGCCGGCTGAGGTTGAGTATTTTAAAGCTAAGCTTGGGGCGGCTCGCTGGGCTAGCCTGGTGGCTGGCCGTGCCGCGCATACTATTCCACTACTGCAAAACCCGGCCTATAATATTCATATCGGCACGCTGGCATTCGGGCAGTACCTACGCAAATACGTAAATCTGCAAACGGGCGAAGTGCTTGTATATAAAGCTGCTGCCAACTACAACCGGGGTGACCGCGCCGAATACGCCAATGCCCGGTGCAGCACCCCTGACCAGCTTATTGCTTTTAAAGGGCCCGGCAAGACGAGTACCCCCGTCACGACGCAACAGTACGTGATGCTGTATTGTGGACCGGGCGGGCCAATGGACTACCTCACGCGCAACAACATCCTAGCGTAGTATGGTAGCAGCATTTCAGCGCACCCTTCGCAGTGGCAAGGAGTACGATAAGTATTTCCCGACTAGCCAGTTGCAGCGTACCGACCCGGTTATTATGCCGGACAGTGATACGTTCGACACGATTGACCAAATGTCGAAGGTGGCCCACCAGTACCAGGCCGACACGGCCGGCGTAGCACAGGTGCTGAAGGGCAAAGATTTTGAGGCCACGTTGCGCAATGACTGGCAATTTGGCTACTCGTACTTTCAGTACAAGCCCGACAAGCCCGGCGTGGAGCAGCTGCGCCGGCCGCTGCGCGCCTGGGCCGACCGCGTGACTGGTATCGACTGCGATTGCTACGCCATCCTGCTGAGCACGATTCTACTCAACCAGGGCATTGCCCACAAGCTGCGCAAGACCAAGTACGACAATAAGCCGGACTACCAGCACATCTACGTCGTGGTGCCCAAGCCCGGTGGGGGCTACTACACCCTGGACCCGGTTACGGACAAATTCAACCATGAAGTGCCTTTCTCGGGCCATTTCGACAAACCGATGCAGCCTCTCCAAGTTCTGAACGGCCTTCCGTTGCAAGTGTTGAACGGCGCGCCCGACGCGCCGGCCGCCGGCGCGCAGCCCCTCGTGGCCAAGGGCACCTACCAGGCCTTCGGGTTTGGGGCAGAGTTTGTCGGCCTGGAGGCGGAAAGCGCGCAGGTGCACCAGGACGTGCTGGACACCATTCGCACCACGGCCCTAGCCGGCCTCGGGCGGCTAGCCGGCACGGACGTGCTGGGCACGGCCGACCAGGTAGCAGAGCTGGCCCGCGCGACAGACCAAACCCACGACGAAGCCACGGCCACGGCGATTGCGATTGCGCACGCTAGCGCCTCGTTCGTCGAGCGCTTGCGCCAGCACCTGTTCAACGTCGCAGAGCAGATTGATTCGTACCCGAAGCCGGCCCCACAACTACTGCTGCTGCGCAGTCGAATTAGCTTGCTACTAGCTAATTGGGGCGACGAAGTAGCGCGCACCCGCCTCTTTGATGAACTCGGGGAGTTGGAAGAAGCAGAGCTACGCCAGGACGGGCTGGCGGGCCTGGGTAACTGGTTTGGCGATGCCTGGGACGGGGTTAAAAGCGCGGCCGGTGGCGTAGCGCAGGCCGCCACGTGGACCTACGGCACAGTTCTCAAACCGGTGGGTCAGGCAATCGGGCAAGCTGCTTCCTGGGTAGCCGACAAGGTAACGACCGCTATTAAAGCGGCTGCGCAGGGTATCAAGCAGGCCGCTATCTGGATTGCCGACGAGGCCATGAAGTTGGGCAAGCTGCTGCTGAAGTACAACCCGCTTTCTATTCTGATTCGCGCTGGCCTACGGATAGCGTTCCGGGTGAACCTGTTTTATATGGCCGGCCGCCTGGGCCACGGCTATTTCAGCGAAGCGCAGGCCCGCGACTTCGGTATGGATATGGGCGAGTGGCAGAAGTGCAAGAGCCAGCTCGGCAAGGTTATTTCCCTGTGGGAAGGCCTGCAAGGCGACGTGCAGATTCTGCAAGAATCCATCATGCTGGGCTATTCGAGCGGTAAGCAGCCCAAAATTGCCGATACGCCCGACCAGAGCCTGAGCGGGCTTGCTGCGCTCAACGGCCTGGGTGAGCCGGTAACGGCCACTACCACGGCTGCGGCTAGTGGCTTCATTGCCACCATTGTAGCCTGGCTCAAAAACGTGGATTGGGACAAACTTATCTCAGTGGTAAAGACCGTAGTTGATAAGGTAGGGCTCAAGAAATCCTACGATTCGGTGCCGGCGATTACCGCTTCTACCATGCTGCCTAGTTCGGAGGCCGACTACGCCGCCAACCGTGCCAAGTACGAAACGCAGACCAGCTCTAGCAGCATAGCGCCCCTCATGATTGGCGGCGGCCTGCTGGGCCTCTACTATCTCACCACCCCGAAGAAAAGCAGCTAATTCATGCGCGACCTTACCGACGACGACAACCGCTTGCGGTCCCTTTCTTCTGCACCTACGCTGCTGGGCTTCGGCCAGGTGCCGGCTAGCGAGCGGCAGCCTGGCGACGAGCTAACCAGTGCAGAAGTATTTGTAGAGCCGGGCACGCTGAGCGAGCAGAGCAAGCTTGCCTACCCGGTGCCGGCTAACGCCGTGCCGGTGGTGCAGACGCTTACGCTCCCGCAGTTCAATTTCAGTACAGGCGTTGCGAGCTGCACCGACTGTGCCTCAGACGGTGCTACCACCAGCAACGCCGTGGCTAAGACTGCTGCGATTGCTGCCACCGTCAAGCCGCTACCGCCTACGCCGTCCACGACCAATTGGCTGCTCTGGGCTATGGGCCTGGGCGTGGCTTTCTACGCCTTTAAAGGCCCCGATGCGGGCCTAGGCTGCCCGGATGATGCCCCGGCGCGCCCGGCGCCAGCCCTCAATGGTGCCCCCCCACCGCGCCGGCCAGAGCCCAAGAAGCTCAAGCACGTGGATAGCCTAAAAATTAGCTAGTTACCGGCCACCAGCCGCTTTTTATTTCCCTTTTTTCTCACACCAAAACCTTCAGTATATGAAGTTTAACGAAAAACGCGCCAAAGAGGCCGGTATTGACACCGGCGCGGCCGTGGCTGGTGCTGTGGGCATTCTTGCCCTCACCAACAAGGCCACTGCGCTCATGACGGAGAAAAGCCCTAACTCGGCTATCACTCCTCACATTCCCGCTATCGTGCTGGCTTGCATCATTGGCGCGCAGGCCTTCGACCTAGTGCCCGACAATCCTTTGGTTGACAGTGCCCTACAAGGTTGCTCGGTAGTAACTGGTATGCAGGTAGTACGCGAGTACTCCGGTGCCAACACGGCGCAGGGCCGCACGGCTACCTCGGGCCTGCAAGCCCTCATCAACCAGTACGTGCCTGGCTTCGACCAAGGCGGGGTGACTTCGGCTAGTGCCGTGGTTCAAGCTGCCCTGCCCGCCTCGACCACTGCGGCCCTCAACGGCTTGCGCGGCATGGGTAGCCTCACGCCCTACCGTGACCCGGCCGAAGCGCTGCGCCTGAGCGGTGAATTTCAGCGCAGCCGCCCGCTGCAAACCCTGGGTGCTGCTCCGGCGACCGCTGGCGGCCTCAAAGACATAGGCTAAGGGCTGAGCAATAAGGGCTTAGCAAGGACGAAACCACTTTTCCGGGTTGGTTTTCTCCCTCGCTTTTCTCCCTTTTTTCTCAACTCAACATGAAGTCTAACCTTATCTCCCTAGGTCAGCAGTATCTCATTGCAACGCTTATCGCCACTGGCGTAACCGGCCTCGACAACGTTACGCCCGCCGCAATGCAAGCCAAGTTGACGGATGGCAACGTCTACATTAAGAAGGAAATCACGGGCCTCGGTGGCATTGTGAACCTGATTGACAGCGGCACGCTGGAAAAAATCGGCACCTCGTCGTTCAACGGCCAGAAGCTGCCCGCCGGCGTGAAAATGGCCGTGGAGCGCATTCGCCTGAGCCTGGCCGTGGTGGAAGCTACCAATGGCAACCCCGCCGCCGCGCAGCGCTACTCCAACAAGGCCTCGACTATCGAGCCCAAATTCGCCTCTGCTCACTTCATCCTGACCAAAGGTGGCCGCAAGATTCTCGAAATCCCGGTAAGTCAGTTCACCAGCCTCGACACGTGCGAAGGCATGGTAGCTGAGCACGACTGCTACGACCTGCAGGCGTTCCGCTACTTGGAAGGCGACGAGCAACTGGAAATCCAGTTGGCGTTCCCCGACAACGTGGCCTGGACTGCTGACAAGAAGATTTTTGTCAACGTCGAGCTGCTCGGCCCCCGCGCCCAAGCCTAGGGCTTTGCCCCTTCCCTGCTAACCAGGGCTAGTACCTCAATGCCCCGTCAGCGCTGCTGGCGGGGCTTTGTAGGTGCCAGACAGTTGCTTTTAACTACTTGTTTTTCTGACCTCTATCATGCTGCAAAATCGCACTTTTACCGCCACGTTCAAGCTGCCGGCCGGTACCCTCCCCGGCACCTACGAGGATAAAACTATCCTCGATACGATGTACAAGCGCGCCGCTGGGGTGTGCGCTTACGTCGTCAAAGACGCGGGCGTGCCGTCAATCAAAATTGGCTTGCGCGACGAAACGGAAGTGTACGTGACGCCGACCCACATCGACTATCTGCGCGCCGGCGTGGACTGCCCCAAGCGTGAGCGCATGACGCCGGTAAACATCGAGTGCGCAGGCCGCAATCTGCAAGTCCAATTCGTGGTGCCCTACGCCCTCGAAGGCCCCTTCGAAGTGGACGTAGTATTTCAGCTCGAACGTGATGCCCGCTAAGCCAGCTATCGAAAATAAGGTAGCTGACTTCGATTCGGACCTCGATGCCGCGCTCAGCTTCGCCCTCAACAATACGGGCGAAGTGGACTGCGAAATCTCGTTCGACGAGTCGGGTATTTCGGCTACGCTGCCGGCAGGCACCAGCCTCAATTTCGACTTTATCGGGGACCGCTATATGGGCAAGGTGTACGGCAAGTTTGCCGACGTGCAGCTCGGCCAGCAGCCCGCCTCGGACGCCCCCAAAAAGCGGGTTACCATCATTAAAACACTGTTTTTCTGCAACTAGTATGTCGGGTAGTTTGCAAAATTTCGGGGGCGGGTCGGGCGGAACTGAGAAGTTCAAAACCGACGTGCCCGTTTCCCTGAGCGGGGGCAAAACGCTGGGTAAATACCCTAGCGGGGCAGTGATTCACGCCAAGGGCAAAACGCCCGCCGCCGTGCTGCGCGACCTGGCCACCGAAAGCATCTACCCGACTTACACGCCGGCCGCGCTTACCCTTAGCGCCTCGGTGCCGCCAGTAGGGGAAATTGGCGAATCGGTGAGTGGGACCGTGACCGCGCAGTTCTACCGGCAAGATGCCGGGGGGCTGCTCGACTTGCGCGTGCTCGATGCGACGCCTAGCGTACCCCGCGTGCTCAAAAAAGGCGCTACGGCGGCGCAATCCGTCACGGTGAGCCTGGTGCGGTCGGCGGCCGGCGTCGCCTACGTTGGCCAGGCCGACTACGCGGCCGGCCAGCCCAAGTTGGTGCAGCCCGATGGCACGCCCGACCCGCGCCCGGCCCTGGTGCGTAGCGCAGCTGCACCGCAAGCCGCAGAGCAGAATCTTTCGACTGCACCCCTGGTGCTACGTGGCGTGTACCGCGCCTTTTTCGGCCCTAGCGAGCAAGTGCCCACCGTCAATGCGCAGGTACGCGGCCTGGCTAACCGCCCGCTTAGCTCAGAGCTAGGTGGGTCAGTGATTTTGGAAACGGGCACGCAGTACCGGCGCTTTGCCGTGGCTTTGCCCGCCGGCCTGCAACTGCGCCAGGTGCTCGACCTCACGGCCAGTGGCGCCGACCTCACGAGCCAGTATGCCCCTAAGCCTATCCAAGTAGAAGATGCGCAGGGCGCCCTGGTGCCCTACACGCTCTACGCGATGGAACAGGCGGTGGTCTACAACGTGAGCCACCAACACAAACTGATTTTCTAGTCTTTCTCCCTTTTTTCTGATGTCAGCACAAGCTTTCGAATTACCTCTATCCTACAAAGCCACTAACCCGGTATCGGCTGATTACTACTACGGTAAGCAGCTCGAAAACCCTTTGCGCACGGTCCCTTATGCCAGCGTAACGGAGGCCTGCACACTCGTGCCGCAGGGCGTGCGCTACGGCGGTATGACCGTCAACGTAGCCGGCGTAGAATACCAGTGGAAGGACGCGAACAATCTGAGTGATGCGGGCCTCACTATCAAGGCCGCCGGCGGCGCGGGCGCGGGCGGTGGGCTCACGCGTACGAGCTACGCGAAGGCCCTAGCCGATGCGGCGGGCAACAAGCTGAACGGGGGCGGGCTCTACTGCTTTACGGATTATCCCAACGCCCGCGACCATATCTACGTGTTTGCCCTCGATGGCAACGCGTTCGCCGGCACTGGTTGGTTTTACGATGGTCAGGTGCAGAACCTTATCGTGGACGTGCCAGCCGGTACCTTCTCTTCGTTCGGCTCAATCGGTGGCGGCGCGGCGGCCCCGGAGCCGGTTTTTGACCACGATATTTTTGTGAGCCTGGCGCCGGGTCAGACCTGGGGCAAGTGGAAGGATGGCGATACGGTATCGGCCAAAGGCAAAACGACCCGCACGGTAATTGAGGAAGCGCTGATTGACAGCAAGAATCCGACTTACGCGCCGGCTTCTATCAGTATCAACATGAGCGCCCCGGCAGCGGGTGAGGTGGGCGAATTGGTGAATAATGCCATTACGGCCAATTTTGCCAGCAACGACGCCGGCGCCCTCAAGGCCTTGCGCGTGCTCAAAGCCGGCGCGCTGCTGGGTAGCTCCAGCTCGACCACGCCGCACGCCGAATCGGAATCACTGCGCCGGATTCTCGGCGTTGTGCCCTACCAGGCTAGCGCCGATTACAGCGCGGGCGCCCTGAAGAATATCACGCCGGCCAACACGCCTGACACCCGCCCGGCGCAGGTGCGCAACCCCAATGCCCCGCAGGCGGCCGAAAACGACTACCGCTCGGGCGTCGTGAATTTCGCCGGCTACTACCGCTACTTCCACGGCCCTGCAGCCAGCCAGCCGGCCAACTCGGCCGCCGTGCGCAACCTGGCGGCTAGCCCGCTCACGATTTCAGGCAACACGCAGGTGCTGAGCACCGGCAGCACCAACCGCATTTTCTGCATTGCCGTGCCACCGGGCAAGACGCTGGCTAAAGTCATTGATGCCTCGGCGTCCAATGCTGACCTCACCAGCCAGTACCAGCCTAGCAACGTGGTAGTGAATGATGCGGCGGGCAACCCGGTCAACTACACCCTCTACACGATGGTGCAGGCCGTGCCCTACAACAACAGCCACGAGCACGTTATCACGCTCAATTAAGTACGGGAATGGCAGGCGCTGAAGCTTTTGAACTTCCCTACCCGTACCGCCGCACCACCCCCGGCCCCACCGATTTCTACTACACGCCCCTCGGTGGGGCCTTGGGTTATGCCAGCCATGCGCAAGCGTGCGCCAAGGTGCCGCCCGCCATGCGCTCGGATGGCCTCACGGTCCTGCTGACGGGCAAAGGCGAATACTGGTGGCTAGCCCCCGATTTCTCGGATGCGGGCCTGGTGCCCAAACAGTCGGGCGGTTCCGGCCCGCAGCTCGAAGGCAGCACCATTACGCGCTGGGAAGCCAAGGTGTACGATGGCGATTTGATGGTGGTGCTCTATGAGGATAACCTCTACTACGTCACCGACAGCACGCCCCGGCCCTTTGCCAGCTCGGATTTTCTCGACGAGTACGACCTAGGCCTCTGGACGCTAATCGGCGGGGCCGGCACGGTGCAAACGGTGGATAGTTCCCTGTGGCTGCTTACCGAAGATGGCCGCAAAATCACGGACGAAAAAGGTCAAATAATCACGGTTAACTAACCGGCTACCTACGCTTTATGCCCGCAATTTCTAGCTTTAATTACCAAGGGCCGCTGGCCTTCTCCGACCGCCTGATTGGCGTATTTGGCGGGGCAACCAACGGCGTTTCGCTGCAACAGTTCCGGGACTTTTTCGGCGTAGGGACCAATTGGGTAATGGTGGCCAGCTACCCCACCACCGACCAAGCCAACCCTATCTACGGCAAGAACGGCGACGTGATTCTGTGCCTCGATACCAACCACTTCTACCGCAAGGCCGCCAACGCCTTCCCGCCCGTGGACCAGCCTAGCGGCAAGCTGCAAGGCACCAAGGTAAACGATACGGTTATCGCCGGCGACACGAGCTGGAGCAGCCAAAAGATAGACCAGTTCATCCGCGGCGCCGTGGCCGTGGCCCTCGACCTAGCCCCCAACGCCTCGCGCCGGGTGCCTTTTCTAACCAAGGTGCTGCTGGAAACGCTGCGCGTCACCTTCGGCACGGATTCGCTCACTACGCGCCTGCTGCTGGCCGATGGTACGGCCGTGAGCACGGCCTCGGGCACCGGTGCCGCGTGCATTGGCCAGATGAGCGTGAGCATTAACAACCTCACGGCTGCGCAGGTGGCCGCCGGCTACAACGTGGAAATAACCAATACGAGCGCGGGCCAGCTCACGGCCCTGCTGCGCACCATTCCCCTTACCTAACGCGCTATGAAGCTAACCGATACCCTAGACTTTAACCCCGACCAGCCGCTAGCGCAGCAGGCAGCCGACGTGCAGCGGTTCGTGGCTGGCTTGTTGGCCACGCCGCCTACCACGGCCTCGACGCAGCAATGCGGCGAGCTAGTGCGCCCGGTGCTCCAAGTGTGGCAGGTGGGCCAGGCTGAAGTGGTGCAGTACCACGAGTACGCCCATGAGCCGACCCACGCGGCCTGCTTCGCCAAAAAGTCTACGACCCTCACCCTTCGCCCTCGCCTCGTCTGATTATGTGGACCATTGCGGACTTCTCGAAAACGCGCTGGAGTGAGCGCAACCTAGCAGCTATCTACTGCGCCAAGCACGGCGACGACCGCAACGACGGTCACCCGCGCCGGCCGGTGGCCAGCCTGAGCCGGGCCTGTGACTTGTCGCGCGCCAGCGGCGCCCGCCTTATTAGTGGCGGCTTGAGCTACTCGGCCGTGGTGGTGGGCAGCGGTGTGTACTCGGAAGCCTTGGACCTGGGCAACATTCTGGTGCAGGGCGATGGCTTTGTAACCTTCGATGGCTTCAACACGGCCGCCTTCGACACGTCTAACGAGTACGAATACTACACGGAGCTGCGCAACGTGCGCGTGCAGAATTACCTGCTCTACTCGCAGGGCCGGCAGCCCCGGCTAAACTTGGTTAATTGCGTGTTTAACAACGTGCAGGGCCTATGCGACAACCGCAACGGCTATCCTGGTGTTTCGGCCGTTCGCTCGCTGTTTCGTGCCTGCTTCGCCAACCCCACGCTACACGTGGAGCTGAACTACACGTTCGACAACTGCACCTTCATCGGTACTGCCCTCAACTGGGTCTACCGCGATACGCCTTACGAACACGTCAGCTACACCAACCGGACGCTACGCAACTGCTACCTCGACGCGGCTAGCAGTCTGTTGTTTCGGCCGGACAATATGCGCTTTAACCTGGTTAATAGCAACATACAAGGCAGCGTCAGCTTTTCCGGGCCGATTCCTTCTTCTGGTAACACGGCTACCTACCTGGCTGACTTTCAGCAGGCCGCCCCGGCGCGGGTGCTGGATTGCGTCAGTACTGCGCCCGGCTTCAACAACCCCGGCGCGATGGATTACACCCTAGCCGCTACGAGCCAGATGCGCAACCTGGCTACGGATGGCGGCTTTATCGGCGCCTACGGCATTGGCATCAATTTCAGCGGCTTAGCTGATGCTGACCAGATTAATAACTGCCAATGGAATAGCTCGCTGGGCTCGTTCGTGCTGGCTAACCCGGAGCTGGTTGGCTCAGTTGAGTTTGTGGTAAAGGACTTTCTGCGCAATTGGATTCTGGAGGAGGCCCTGTTGGTGGGCAGCGAAGACAACATTGACAACCAAACCATCGACGCCACCATTAGCTACGAGCAGGATGGTTTCGGAGCCCCGGCCAACGTGCAAAGCGGTGCGCTCGAAAAGGACCGCGTGTATTGGGTAAACGGCTACGATACGCTGACCTATGCCGGCCGCCAATATCTGCAAGGCCAATTCTTTCCGTGCACTGGTGAGCTAACCTACGAAGCCGTGGGTACGGGCAAGGTGGTCAAGCTCATGGAAGCACCTAACATTCGCTTGTATGAGTTGAAATACAGCACCATAAGCGCGGTGGATTGTGTCTCGCGTCCTTGGCAGTATTTCCAATTCAACAAGGTGCCCACGGTAGATGCTAGTGGCCGCAGCAATGGTGACCCGCTATTCGACCCCAGCACGGCTAACCCTATCACTGTGCACTGGCAGAAGCTGCGCATTACTCTCATGCCCCACTCGCTCGCCTAATGCCTAGTCAGTTCACCGGCGTGGCATTTCGGCTGCGCGACCCGGCTAAGACCACGCCCTACAAGCAGGTGCAGGTTACCGGTATGTCGTTTTCGGTATCGCTACGCACGCTTGACCTCTACGTGTACCGCTACGATGCCCAGCTAGGCCTGGTGCCGCTGCCCGTTGGTGTGACGCTGCGCCTGCTCACCAACGGGCAAGCCGACGCGCTGAGCACCGACGCCACGGGCCACCTGAACAGCTTTTTTCCCGACACCAGCATCGAGGTACGCCTCAACCCGGCCGACGTGCCAGCGGGCCACCAAGCGGCGCTGAATTACACGATTAAAGCGCAGAAAAAGAACGTGCTGTACGTGGTGTTTATCCCCGATTCACTACGTCGCTACTACCCCCAACTTCAACTCGCTTAACCGATGCCGCACACGTTACCTGCCCACCCCGGCCACTTCGGCCGGCTTAGCTATCACGATGGCCGCCAGCACCAAAAAGTTGGCCCCTGGCTCGATATGGGCGCCCCCGCTGAGGCCTTGCGCACGGCCCGCGACGTGCAGCACCAGCACGCGAACCGTGAGCTGATTATTGACGTGCTACCGGTGAAGGCTTGGAAGGTGCGGGGAATGCCGGTAAAAGTGGTGCAAACCCTTGAATTAAAAGATTATATGAACGGCCTAGCTGGCACTGAAGCCGGTGCAACCTTACCCCAACCCACCACTATGGAACCGCAATCCTACCATTCAGCCGCGCCCGACTTCGCGCCTACTACGCAGGCCGTGGTACTGCGCCCGCAGCCTACCGCGCAGCAGCCCCCGGCCAATATGGACCACATGGGCCAGTTCCTCTTTAACCAGCAAGAGCAACGGTTGCTAGAGGCCCGCAATGAGGCCTGGGAGTTACGCGAGAGGCTGCGCGTGTCCGATGAGGAAAAGCGCAAGCTGAAGGACCAGCTCGACGATTCCAAAATTGAACTGCGCTATAAAGAGCGCGAGCACAAGCACAACATCAAGGACCGCGAGCGTGAAATCCGCGAAGAGTACGAAAGCCAGGAACCCAAGGCTTCCGGTCTGGCGGGCTTGACGGAAGTAATGAGCAACCCGCAGCACCCAATGGCGGGCCTGCTGGGCATGGTACTGACCAAAGTGCTCGGCGGCGCACCCGGCGCACCTGGCGCAGCACCGGCCGGTGAAGGCGCGCAGCTCACCGGCACTTACACGGCCCGCATGGTAGAAGTCCTCGACGGTATCGGCGCAATTCTGCCCTCGGAAGAAGTGGGCGTGAAGGTGTACACGGCCCTAGTTCGGATTCTGCCCCGCGAAGATGGCTTGATGCAACTCCAAAACATGGCCGGCCTGGGCATGGCCGATGCCGCTTACTAATCCTTTCTCCTTTTTTCTAACTGACTACCTCCCAACAACATGACTGTAAAAGCTCTACCCGTCAACATTCCCGGCGCTTCTGATATGGAGTGCACTCGCAAGCAGGTAGCCCTGGCTACGATTGCAAACCTGAGCGTCGAAAGCCTGACCATCATGGCGCAGGCCGCCGCCAAGCCCGGCGCGGATGCCAAGCTGAAGCGGTTTAAGGCTGTTTTGCTTTCCCTGTAAACTTTTTAACCTCAATTAGTTATGGCTGGCTTACCAGGTGTAAATGTAGCTCTACCGGCAAAAGCGACCCAAACCGTTGCGGCCGGCCTCGTGCGCGGCACCTCGGCCGTAGCAACCAGCCTCGTTACCAGCGGCTTTTTTATTGCGGCTGTTACGGCGGCTTACATTCTGATTCGCAAGCTGATAACGGCCTACCGCCACAACAAGCTGCTGAACGAAGTAGGGGAAGATACCGCCGCTGGGCTAGCCGTGGGCTACGCGCAGCGCCTCTATACGGCGATGATTAGCGGCTACGGATGGTGGAACGACTACCTGGGCGACGGGACCGACGAGGATGCTATCTACCAGGTGGGCCGCGAGATGAAGGCCCACGGCGTCACGTTTGCGATGGTGAGCGCCCGCTACAAGGTGCTCTACAACCGCGACCTGCTAGACGACCTCACGCTAGAGCTGGATACGGAAGAGCTCGCCAAGTTTCAGAACGCGCTACGCACTGGCTTATTGGGCCTGGGTGCGCTCGAACCGGCCCCGAATCACTTGCTCTACACGCTGAGCCCTACGCTGGTCTATGACGAGCAATTACAGGTTGTCGGCCCTATCCCCGCCCACATGGCACTTGGGGAGCACACCGATACGCTAATAGCCCCGGATGGGCGCGTGTGGCACGGCTACCCCTACCTGAATGTAACACGGTTCGTGCCGGCTGAGGCCGTTGACCGCCAACTTGTCTAACCTCTTTTCTGCAAAGTACTTATGAGACGCAATCGTTCTCGCTCACTTGGCGCCCTGGCGTCAGAAGATGGCAAAATCCTGGGGGTTTCGCCTACCGTTCTACTGCTGGGTATTGGGGCCGCAGGCGCCCTAGCTTACTTCAGCAGTGGCAGTGCTGACACCGACACCACCCCCGACACCAGCACGCCGACGGGGAACGGCACTCCTACCAAGACCACGCCCACCAAGACCACGCCCACCAAAACTACCCCCACCTCACCTGGCTTGAGCCCCGCTAGCGTGAAGCCCTACCGCAAAACGCTTGTGGGCAAGGCCTCGCCGCAGCTCCTGGTGTTCGTCAACAGCTTCGGCGGCGAAGGCATTTTCGACCGGCTGCGCAACGTGGCCACCGTGCTCGATGGAAACGGCCTCAACCGCATTGCAACGCTCAGCAACGGTGAGTGGGCGGGCTGGGCGACGGGTAACGAGTGGATTGCGCAGGACTCGCTGCAAACCTATACGCAGGTGTACACTGAAATCGGCAAAATCGGTTACAACTACTGGATTCAGAAGTCACAAACCACGCAGGTACACGCAGATGCGGCCCAATTCGGCCTCACGGCAGCCTTCGGTGGCTTCGATGAGATGAGCGAAGCCCACCGGGCGGCTATCCGGCAGTTCTACTTCGATAACTACACCTTCTAGTGGACTTGCGCACGCTGCCCTGGGGCAAAATCGCCCTGGGGGCGGCTGCCCTCATGCTCATGGCCACGCCTACTCAATTTCCTGACCGCTGGGCGAAAGCCCGGCAACTACACCCGCAAGCACAGCCTAAGTTTCTGGCTCTGCTACTCGCTATCGAGAAGCTAGGCTACCGGGTAGAAATCACCAGCGCGTACCGCGCAGGCGGCACTGACGCCCACGCCTACGGCCTGGCACTTGATATCAACCTTGTGCACGTGCGTACGGGCCAGCGCTACGGGATGAACGTCGGCTTTACCACCAAGGCGCAGTGGGAAGCTACCGGCGTGCCGGCGCTTATCCGGGCCTGGGGCTATCGCTGGGGCGGCGACTTCGTGACGCCCTGGCTGTACAAGGGCGTGTTGCACCCCGGCTATGACCCGGTGCACATCGACCTCTTTAGCAAGTGGGCGCCCAAGAGCCTATCGGCCGCCGCCGTGGCCCTGGCTGCCAGTACCGGTATCAAGCTCGCTGATTTAGACCGGCGCCAAGTCCGGCTAGCAGCCTAAACCCCTTCATTTTCTAGTATTTACAATGGCAAATTTCAATACCGCCTACGCGATTGTGCACGCCAACGAAGGCGGCTACTCCAACAAAGCCAGCGACAAAGGCGGCGAAACCTACTGCGGCATTTCGCGCCGCTGGCACAAAGAGTGGCGCGGCTGGCCGCTCGTGGACACGTGGAAGGCCTTGCACGGCACGCCCAAAAACAACCAGTACCTCGACGTGCCGGGCCTGGTCGATGAAGTGGTGCACTTCTACAAGGCAAGCTGGGACGAAATAGGCGGCGACTATCTGCGCTCGCAGTCGGTGGCCAACTTCCTCTACGACTTCGCCACCAACAGTGGCCGCGCCGTGCAGGTGGCGCAGCAAACCCTGGTGAACCTGGGCTTTGTGGTTACCGTCGATAACCAATTCGGCCCCAAAACCCTCGCGGCCATTAACAACTGCGACCCAACGCGCTACTTCAACGCCCTCAAGCTGGCGCGCATTGCCTACCTGCACTACCTGGTCAAGCAAGACCCCGCGCAGGCCGTGAACCTCAGTGGCTGGCTCGTGCGCGTGAACCGCTTTCTGTACGCTGAAAAAAAAACGCCGGTGCCCTCGCGCTCGGTGGCCTAGCGGCCTATTGGGTGTTCAAAAACTACAAAACTCTTTCTGCAAAACGTAATGATTAAAGCACTTACTCTTTTGGTGCCCCTGCTGAAGCGCGTGCTCAGCACCAATAAATTTACCTCAATTGGTGCCATTATGGCGCTGGGGGCCGTGGTGCTGCTGAAGCTGCACGACATTAGCACGGCCGACTTTTTGGCCGTGCTGGGCCTGGCCGTGACCGTTATCGGTTTCGCCAGCAAGGACGGGGTTCGCAGTGATTCGCCCGTTGCTCCAGAGAATATTACGCCCGGCCCCGACGTGCCGCCGTTCGGCCCTGGGACGCTGGGCGTACTACTGCTGGGCCTGCTGCTGGCCACGAGCAGCTGCGCGAGCCAACTCCCGCCCGCCCTCGAGGCCGCGCCGCGCTCGATGCTGGCTAGCCAGCCGGCGGCCGTGTCGAATGATAGCCTCGAAGCGACCCCGGATAGTTTGCAGGTGCCGCCCTACCTGGTAGCGCCCCCCAAAGACCTGACCAAGCGCCAGGTGCGCCAGTTTCGCCGGGCGCAGCGCCGCGCACTCATTGAGGCTTCGCGGGTGGTGCCCGCGAAGCTGAAGGTGCAACGGGGCTCAGCCTACAACGCGGCACCGGACGGTACGGCCGTAGCCCTGCACAAGCCCGACGCCGCCGTAGCCGTAGGGCCTGGTGCGCACCCGACCGATAACCGCAACGTGGGCCGCAACGCCAACGGCGGGGTAAGTGCCGGTGGCCACGATGCCGCGCCGGCTACGGGGGCCACCGCCCCCCCCAAACCGGGCCTGCTGGCTCGGATTTGGTCCGGCGTGAAGGAGTACGGCCTAATGGCGGTAGTGCTCGCATTCGTTGTCGGCATAGTTTGGGTGCGTTTTAGCCCGTTTGGCGTGGGTCTGCGCGCCGCCGCCGCCGCTAGCCGGCTAGCCTCGAAGCTGTGATGCACCCGCTCGCCCTGGGCGCGGCCGGCCTGCTCGGCGGCTACCTCTATTTTCACCGGCAGCCCGACCGGCAAATTTCGCCCGACCCGCGCACCATCGTTTCGCCGGCAGATGGCAAGGTTATCCATATCGAGCGCTGCACGAACTCGGAACTAGCCTTTTTTAAGCGCGACGTGCTCAACGTGCTGACCCCACTCGGGATAGCCCCACCTTACAAGGTGGTGGTTATTGAGCTTACGCTAACCGACGTGCACGTGCAGCGCGCCCCGATTGCCGGCCACGTGCTCACGCAGCAGTACTACCCTGGCCAGCACGCCAACGCCGTATTTGGGGCCGACACGGTGCACCTAGCCAACAGCAACGAGAAGCTGCTGACGGTTATCGGCAACGACCAGTGCCGCGTGGGCGTGGTGCAGGTGGCCGGCCTGCTGGCCCGGCGCATTGTGCCCTACGTGCAGCCCGGCGACGTGTTGAGCAAGGGCCAACCGCTGGGCATGATAACCTTCGGCTCGCAAGTCGTGCTGCTGGTGCCCGACGTGGCCATGCTGAAGGTGGCGGTTGGCTCGCGGGTAGTAGACGGGGCTAGCGTGGTGGCCACCTTACCCGCCCCCACGTTGCCGGCGATGGCGCATTTTAGCACCTATCACACCTACGACTAATAGCTTTAAACTTCAATTTTCCTTATCTTTCGCAAGAATGAACAGAACAGTACTTTTATTAGGCGCCTTGGCTGCTGGGCTTGTCTACATGCAGGCCTCCGCTACTCCTACGGCGCCCACTCGCGCCACCGGTGGACCAGTGTTCCCGGCGGCCAACCCCGGCGCCAGCGCGGCTATTCCCGCTGGTGAGGTGGTGTACGTCAGTAATGACAACGTAAAGTACTGGCATTACCTAGATTCCAACGGTTTCGACCACTACGTAATAGGTCTTAATGACGTGGCTTTTATCACCAACAACGCCTCGCGCACGATGAACCGCCGCACTGGAGCAATGACCGAAAGCGACACTGACCACCGCCCCGACCTCACGCCGCTAGCGGTAAATATTAGCCTGAACGGATTGAAAACGTTAGGCTAGGAAACGAGCAAAAAGGGAGTAACAAGGACAAAACCACTTTTCCGGGTAGGTTTTTTTATCCTCGTTTTCACCCTTTTTTCTCTTTTCTAATGTCTGATTTTAACATTGATTCAAAATCCGTCCTAGTCGGCGGTGCCGCCGCTTTCGCTGCTATGACCTTGCTCGGCGGGAGCAAGAAATCGGCCCCCCTGAGCGGCCTCAACGGCACGAAGCGCCGCAAATCCACCACCTCGGCCAAGAAAAAGGCCAGCACCGGCCCGAAGAAGCGCACGACCAAGCGCAAGTAGGCCGTGCTCAGTCAGGTACAAAACCTTTTCTTAGAGCAAGTCGGCTTTGCCCTGACTGACGCGAAACCCCTAACCCGGCCCGTCCTCGAAAGGATGGGCCGGGATTTGGGCATTCATGATAAGCAGGTAGTCAAAGAACTAACGGAGCTTGCCCTCGTGCGCCAGGCGCGCATAAATGCCACCTACTTGTGGCATAATGAACACCCCTGGGAAGTATTTAACCGGATTGTGGCGCTTTATGAGCACCAGCCCAACCTGAGCTTACGCACCTCGGAATCAATCATGTTGCAGCAGTATAGCACGGCTTCGCCGCTGGCTTTCCTGGCTGGTTGGTTCGCGTTCGCGCAGAAAACGAGCGGCCCTAACCGGCTGCAAAACCTCACCTTCTTTGAGCCCTCAGCCGGCAACGGGATGCTCACCATTGCCGCCCCCAAGCTGGCCGTGGGCGTGGTGAACGAAATTGACTCGACGCGCCGGCAGAACCTGCACGAGCTGGGCTACGGCCGCGTGCTCAGCCAGGATGCCACCTTGCCCTTTGAGCACCTGGGGCTATTCGATGCGGTACTGACCAACCCGCCCTTTGGCTCGATTGACCCGGTAGAGGTCGATGGCTACAAAATTTCATCCCTCGAGCACGCAATGGCCCTGAACGCGCTGCTGCACATGAAGGACGGGGGCCGGGCCGGAATCATTATCGGTGGCCATACCGAATGGGACGAGAAAGGCCGCATTCAGGCGGGTAAGAATCGCATATTCTTTAACCTGCTGCACAAGCATTACCACGTGATAGATACTATCAACGTGGACGGTAAAAAGCTGTATTCTAGAATGGGAACCGGGTTTAATATCCGGCTTATTCTGATTGCCGGCCGCAAAACCACCCCCGAAGGCTTCTCTCCCTTGCGCCACGAGCGCGACCAGGTAGCCCACACGTTCGACGACCTTTTTGAGCGGGTGCAGCGCGCCGTGCACGTGGCCGCCGACGCGCCCACCCACGGCCAGCGCGTGCCCCCGTTTCCCGAAACTGAAGCAGAAAAAGCAATGAAACTACTAGTACTCGAAGCCGAAGCGATTGCGCTTGAGCTGGAATTACTCGACCTCAACGAGCTGGGCCTCGGGATGCCCTATCAACCCTCGTCTAACGCCTGTATCGTGCTGCACACCGACGTGCCCGACGCGATGGCCAGCGAAACCCACGAAGCCCTGCACCGCGTCAAAGCGGCCGTAGGCGGCGACTTCGACGTGTTTGTAGCCGACCGGCTGGGCTACAACAGTCCGTTGGAACTGTGCAAGGCCCTGAGCGCGGAACAGGTGGATGCGGTGGCTCTGGCTATCTATAACATTGAGGCGCGCCACGAAGGGATGATTGTCGGGGACCAGACCGGCATTGGCAAGGGCCGCGTGGCTGCTGCCCTGATTCGTTACGGCGTGATGCAGGGCTACACGCCCCTATTCCTGACGGAGAAGCCCAACCTGTTTTCGGACTTGTATCGTGACCTGCTGGCAATCGGGAGCCCGCACCTTCGCCCCCTAATTGTCAACTCGAAAGAGGACATTAGCAGCGTAAAAGATGAGGATGGTAAGGTAGTCTATACCGCGCCTGAGCCTGCCCGCCAGAAGGCAATTATTGCCTCGCAGCAGGTGCCTAGCGAGTACGACTACGTGATGGCCACCTACTCGCAGGTAAACACGGTTGGCCCCAAACAGGGCTTTATCCGGGCCGTAGCGGCTGATACGGTGCTCGTGATGGACGAAGCCCACAACACTTCAGGCACGAGCAACACCGGTGCTTTTATGCAGGGCGTAGCCGGCGGCGCGGCCGGCGTGCTGTTCCTGAGCGCCACGTTTGCTAAGCGCCCGGACAACCTGCCGATTTACGCTGCAGCGACGGCGATGCGCGAAACGGGCCTACCTAGCGAAAAGCTCATTTCGGCCATTTCCGAAGGTGGCGTAGCCTTGCAAGAGGTGATTAGCTCGCAGCTCGTGGACGAAGCGCAGATGTTGCGCCGCGAGCGCCACCTCGAAAATATGGAGGTGAACTACCTGGTGCTCGATGAGAAAGAGGACGAGCACCGGGCCGTGGCCGATAATATTACTGCCCTCATGCGGGGCATTGTGGCCTTTCAGGAGCAGCACGTTAACCCGGCCATTGCGGCGATGGATGACGAGCTGGTGCACGAAGGCAAGCAGGCCGGCGAACGTCAAGGAACGAAAGGGGCCGGCGTAGATAACAGCCCGTATTTCAGCAAGATATTTCAGGTTGTCAACCAAATGTTGTTCTCTATTAAGGCGAATGACGTGGCCGACCGGGCTATTCTGCGCCTGAAGGAAGGCAAGAAGCCAGTTATCGCCTTCAGCTCCACAATGGGCAGCTTCTTGGAGGATATGACCAACGACAACGGGATGCCAGTTGGCCCCGGCGACGTGATACCGGCCGATTTTAACACCGTGATGCGCAAGGGCCTCGAAGGCGTGCTACGCTACTCGGTGACCGATTTGGAGGGCAAGACCACCAAGCAAACATTCAAGTACGGCGACTTAAACAACGCTGCCCAAGCGGCTTACGATAACCTGCACGCGCTGATTCGCAAGACCACGGCCGGTATTTCGCTCAGTCCTATCGACGTGATTATCGGCCGCCTCAAGCGCGCTGGGTATTCGGTGGCTGAGGTGACGGGCCGCAAGTACGAAGTGGTGATGTCGGCTGACCAGCGCAAGGGCACTATTCAGAACCGGCGCAAGGAGAACGTGTCGGATGCGTTTCGCAAGTTCAATGATAATGAGGTAGATGTACTGCTGATTAACCAGTCAGGCAGCACCGGCGCGAGCGCGCACGCCTTGCCCACCAAGAAAGTACCCCGCGACCAGGTGAAGCAGCGGGTAATGATATTCTTGCAGGCAGAGCTGGATATTAACCGGGAGGTGCAAAAGCGCGGCCGTATCAACCGGACGGGCCAGATTCTACCCCCGATTTATGACTACGTAAGTAGCGCCATACCAGCCGAAAAGCGTCTAATGATGATGCTGCGCAAGAAGCTCAAAAGCCTCGACGCGAATACCAGCAGCAACCAGAAGAACAGCGCGAATTTGATGGCTGGGGAGGACTTTTTGAACAAGTACGGCGACTTTGTGGTGACCGAATACTTGGGCGAGAACCCCGACCTGGTGCGCGACCTGGGGCTAGCCAGCGACTCGGAGGATAAGGACAAGAAAGAGGCCCGCAGCTTCGAAGCCCACAAGGTTTCGGGCCGCATTGCCGTGATGCCCACCGCCGTGCAGGCGCAGTTCTACGACGAGATTAGCCAGCGCTACAACGACCTGGTGGCGTACCTACGCGAAAGCGGCGAGTACGACCTGGAATTGGAGGCCCAAAACCTCGACGCGGTGACCTTGCAAACCGAAGTTATCTCGGTGGGCAACGGCGGCCGGTCGGCGTTCGGTGGCGACGTGCTGCTAGAGAAAGTAGAAGTCAATGCGTTACGCAAGCCCCTGACCGTAGAGGAATTGCAAAACGAGCTAACGGCCGCCCTGGGTGGGCGGAGCTACTACGACGTGGGACGGGAGCTAGAAGGGCAGATGCGCGCCTACTTTCAAAGCCTCATGCCCCTAGCCGATGCCGACGTGGCCGCGTGGTTACATGCGCAGAATGAGGCGATTAAGGGCGATAAAGACGAGCGCGATTTATCACTCAAGCTCAGCGAGCAGGCCAAGGAACGGCTAGCGAAGGCCAAAAAGCAGATTCAGAGCAAGTACGAGTACTTACTCAACTACCTGGCTAGCGGCACGAACCAGGGCACGCCGTTTCGCGTGGGCTATGACGTGCTGGTTCCTACGGGTAAAGATACGGCCGTAACGGGCGTATTTCTAGGCTTTTCGGTGAGCTTAAACCAGAAAAACCCCTGGGTTCCTAGCAAGATTAAGCTGCGCGTAGCCGTGCCCACGTCGCTCAAGCGGCTAAACATTCCGCTCTCGATGCCGCAGGCCCGCGAGCTAAAGCCGATGAACACGGCCCTGGTTGCGCGCCAGTGGGGCGAGCTGGTCAAAGGCCGGCAGACCGACCGCACGGTAGCCTACATTGTGACCGGCAACTTGCTCAAGGGCCTGGCTGAAAATGCCGGCCGGTTGATTAGCTACACCACCCGCGAAGGCTTTGTAAAAAAGGGCATTCTCAAAGCCGATGGCTGGGAGCCCGGCGCGGATGGCAACGCCAAGCCCGTCATGGTGCCCGTTTCGGGGGCCGCCAAGACCCTGCTAGCCCTGCCGGTGGGGCAGATGCTCACCACGAACGTAGGGCTCACCTTCATGCGCCAATTTGACGGGCATAGGGTGCTCGTACCTGGGACGAAGAAAGAAGGGGGCGCACTGTTCCTCGACCGCAGCTTATTTGAGTTGGTGGACAACCAACGCTTTGAGAAAGTGGGCGATAAGATGACCGCCAAACTGCAAGAGGATAACCTCGGCGCGTTTCTTCAGGTGCTAGCCCTCAAGCACGGTGCTACGCTGGCCGTGAGCCGGGAAGAAGGCGAGAAGTTCCGGGCCGCCAAGGCCGATACCTCGGGCCGGGTGAAGTTACCGACGCTGCCGGCAACGACGGGCCGGGCCAGCAGTGCCAGCGCTCGTGAGCGCGAGCTTTTAGAATTGGAAGCGGAGGCACTGCTACTTGAATTAGAGCTACTTGACCTCACCTTTTAATTCTGCTTAATGAAGTACCTCTACCGCTTAACGGGCGGGCTGCTGCTGCTGCTGATGCTGCAACTCACGTGCTGCGCAGCAGCCCGCCCCCGGCCGGTCGGCCAAGCCCCGCGCCCGGCCCGCCACCACTACCACCGGGCGCAGCGCCACAACGCCCGCGACCGCGCCCGCAAACCTCACTACACTTTTTTCTGGTAAGAAAATGACCCTCACCACTACCAACTACTTCGACCAGGTTAAAAAGGTCGATTTTGCCAAGCTACCGGAGGCGCTACAAAAGGGCCATAACCTGGTTAAGCGGGTCGGCACCGGCAGCGAGCCCTGGACCAACTACCACGGCTCGGAGCCCATTCGGGGCATGATTGATATCTACTTCGGTAAAATGGAGCAGGTACTTGAAAAGCACCCGCAATGGCGCGTAGCAGCTGCAAAACCAACTCCTGCACCAAAGGCCCCGAAGCCGGCAAAACTAACTCCTGCACCGAAAGTGGCCGCAGCCAAGCCAGCCAAAGCCGCCAAAGTTGAAAAGCCCGCTAACCCGCTCAAATTGAAGGGGGGCGACCGTGTAGTATTTCACTACATGGGCCACGACACCCACGGCCTAGTGCAGCCCTACACCGGCGGTGCAGCGCGTATTACGGGCGATACGGTAGCGGTGCAGGTGCCTAGCCATAATCGCGAACTCGATATAAAAATGTCGGTGCTCAAGGTGACGCACAAGATTAAGCCGCAGCCTAAAGAAGCCAAAGCCAAGCCTACGCCCCTGGACTACTTCAATGCTAAGGGAAAGGCAGTGACAGACTTAACGGGCAAGATTGACCCCGAAAAGCTGTATTACCTGCAACCCGATGGTTCCTACGAGCAGGGCGGCGACCGCCGTAGCCCTGGCTACGTGAAGCCACCCAAAGCTGCGAAGGCCCCGAAAGCGGCCAAGGCCCCCAAGGCCCCGAAAGTGGTTAAGATTAAGCCAGTAGATACCCGCGATGAAGTGCCCCACCTCGACGGGGCCGTGCAATTCATGCAGAAGTTTCTGCGCTTGGTGGACAAGCCCGCCACGATTGAGAAAGTGCGCGCCCTGCACCGTAACCTCGAAAAGTCGGTAACGAAGCAGTTGGTGCGCAGCAAGAGCCCGCACGCTGACGACCTGGACGAGATTGCTGGCCTGGTGGCCAAGGCCTACGAGAAGATGACGGAAGGCGGCATTGGTTCGGTTGAAAAGCTCGAATTTGATAGCCCTGTTGTCGGCCGGGCGCGCAACCTGGTAGCCAGCGTGCGCGTGGCCACCGCCACTACGTTGCTGAGCGCCTTTATCAATATGCAAGGCACGGTGCCCACCGAAAAGCAAGTAGCGCAACTGCTGAAGAAGTTGCATAACGAGTACGAAGAGCACCCCAACGGCGACTTTGGCCTAGCTATCGGGGCCGCTGAGGCAGTACTACGCGACTGGAAGCCAGGCAAGCAGGTGCGTATCACCAAGCAGCAACTCTCGGGCTTATCCGGGCTAGGCTGCCCGGATAAGCCGGGCAAGCCGTGCGGGTGCCTGAATGGTGCACCAAAAAAAGCACGGCGCTAGCTGGCGCGCCGTTAAACGAAGCGAGCATTTATAATCCCTACGACCAACCAGGTACGCTACACCAGCTGATGCCGGCCCCACCCGACGTGTACGGGCAGCAGCCCCCGGACGGGTTCACGCCCTGGTACGGTGGCCAGGCTGCGCAGGCCCCGGTGGCCGCCGTGCAGCAGGGCATTTTTACCACCATTGGCGAAAAGGATGCCAGCCGCGCGGCCGGCCCGGAGCTGAAGCTACCGGGTGAGCTGGGCCGGTTCCTGGGGCCAGTGATTGAGCGTCACGAATGGGCGCTAGCCTTGCGCGGCGACAAGGGCGCCGGCAAGAGCCGGCTCCAGTACCAAATTCTGAACCTGTTCGCCTCGATGGGCCTCAAATGCGCCCTGTTCTCGTTGGAAATCGACAAGAACAGTAGCGTAGTTACGCGCTACCGCGATATGTATATCGCACCGGGTAACCGGGCGCGAGTGCTCGTGGCCAGCGAGTGCGCCGGTATCAAAACCGTCAAGGAAGCGGCTGCGCAGTTTGACGTGGTGGCCATTGATAGCTGGAGCA
>Ga0160427_10000237_pt1 | contig 36271 bp, 37 predicted proteins | sample SolpanmetagenomL_FD_108194 | JGI IMG/M metagenome (GOLD analysis project Ga0160427, IMG submission 108194) | Solar panel surface microbial communities from Lawrence Berkeley National Laboratory, California, USA - L | ecosystem: Engineered > Built environment > Solar panel > Unclassified ...
GAACAACGCAGGCCTGTATAGCGTAACCCATACCTTTCGACAAGGATGTCGGTCCACAAGATTGCAAATAGATCGTCAAGTCTCGTGGTGAGGTCAGACCTTTAGAGTCAGAAGCCAAGATAATTCGACCCTGAGTCAGCGTACAAACATCCGTAGCGTCCAAACACCTGCAACGTACAGACACTCGCAGCGTACAGACACTCGCAGTGTTCAAACACCCGCAGTGTTCAAGCACCCGCAGTGTTCAAACACCCGTAGCGTCCAAACACTCGCAGCGTACAGACACTCGCAGCGTACAAACTCCCGCAGCGTACAGACACTTGTAGCGTACAAACACCCCCAGTGTATAGACACTCGCAGACAAACACCGGCACAGACAGTCGTTGGACCCAGGCTTGCGATACTATTCTCGGCTGCGAGACGCGACCGTTCGATATAGCCCAAGTCATAAGTGCGCGACATCGCACGTCAACTCTTTCAGATTGCATATACCGTGTGACTTCCTCTCCTTCCCGCCCTTCCTGCACAAAGTATTAGAGAGCATGTCATACGACGATACCACATGGTTGGCTCTGGCCCGAGCCGGTTGCGACACGTATCTGCTGCACGACACTGGCCGATTCTGCCGGCTGCTAAAAGAGTTGATGAGCCCTTCGAGCCAACGGCCCTCCTTGCTCCTCTTTCTAGGTCAGGCGTCCAAGGACTCGGCTCTACTGAAGATGTCGCTACGCAAGGGAAGCAGACAGTGCAGTCCGGATGCGTTTGCATCGACTTTCGTGTATGGACCGTCCGCTCGGGAGCCAGTACCCGTCTTCATCATCGAGGGAGACATGGGTACCAGGAGACGGAAGCTGCAGCGGCCTGACGCAATCCAAGTACACCCGACACAGTTGATGACGTTCACTTCGGTCCGGGAGCAAGCCGCTCTCGATGTGGCTTTCGTCCGTCTCCTACTGCCGTTCTCATCCGTGGTGGTCCTCTTCGTTGAGGACTTCAGCAGCATCAAGTTCATCTCCAGCGCCGTCGACCGTTGGCGTGGACTCGACGCCGTCGCGAACCTAGACTACACGGTTCGGCCGCGACTGATCCTGGTCTCCGCCACAGAGGGCTCGAGGTTCTCCAAGTCAGCTGTCGGCCGTCTCCAGGAACACTGCGAGAAAGCCAAACTGTTCTCTACCGTCGCGATCTCCTTCCTTGCGAGCCAAGATCCTGCTCCGTATGCGAGTCACAAGTCACTGAAAGACACTGCATTCTTGCAGGCTGAGCGAACATCGGACGCCCGTCGCCGTCGCTTCTGCCTGTTCTCGGCGCTGCACGTATCTTCTCTGTACCGTGCCAGCGTTCTGGGTGCCGCGCGATCTCCCACCTTGCAACTCAACTGGCTAGACGTCGCCCGCAAGTACAACGACAATTCCGATTACGGCAGAAATCTAGGGAATGTCTTGTCGATGTCGCGAAAACACTGCATACCCGAGGAGGAGGTGACGGCCTTTATCGCCTCGACTATGCTTCTGGACGCTTATCCGCCAAGGTCTCATTGTGAGTGCGTGACATTGGCGGCCAAGCGTGATGGAGATTGATCTAACGCGCAGAAGGGTTTGACCCGAACGAAGTATTCGAACGGTTCTACAAGAACGTCTACCTTGCAGCGCTTGCTGAGACACGTGTGGACGGTGAGCTCCCGGAGCACTGCTGCCAGGGCGTCAAGGCTCACTTCGTCGATCTGTTCGAGTCGTTGCCCTATGCTTCCGCGATCGACATACGGTCGAAATGCATTCAGGAAGGCGCGCATTGGGCGGGGATCAGGAGCAACCGGTTCTGCTTGTTCTGCTTGATGAACATCGCGCAACACCCGCTTCCTTGTGGACACTCCCTCTGCGGGAACTGCGTGCAGATCCGGGGCGTTAGGCTTTCCGGGACCGAGTCTGGATATGCGGTGGCCGGCTGTGACTTCTGCAAGACGCAGGTGGTCGCAGAAATCTCGCTGAAGCCCATAACGGCAGGCTTTCGCCTGCTGTCCATCGATGGTGGCGGCACAAGGGGGGTGATCGCCCTGGAAGAGCTGAGACTGTTGCAGGAAGCTCTGGGTCCCTTCTGCAGGATCCAAGACTTCTTTGACATGGTGACGGGCACCAGCTCGGGTAACGGATGATCCTGCCTCCATGCCTACCAGACTGACGTACGGACAGGGGGCATCATCGCTCTTACGCTCGTCAAGTGCGGCTGGGAGCTAGAACGGTGCATCTCGACCTTCATCGATGTCGCCAACCAGACCTTCGACGGCGAACAGCATCGAGCAGGAACTGCACTCGGTCGGTTGTGGCGTTCGCTGCGATGCTGGCTGACCGACGGCAAGTACGACGCGGCAGCGTTTGAGAGTGCGCTCCAGCGCATCTTCGGCCCGAAGAACCGGCTGTTCCAGTGGTCGCCCGGCAGTCTTGCCGCAAAGGTCGCCGTCACCGCCACGTCGATCTCGAAACCGTCCGCTTTCATCTTCTCGAACTACAACTCGAAGAAGTCAAGGAGTAAGGAACCTCCATCGCGTTGCACGCCTCGGCTGACAACTTCCCGTGAGGCTACAAGCATCTCCGACCCCTCGACATCAAGGACGAACCATTCGTGTGGGAGGCGTAAGTCTGAAAGCGATCTGCTGCAACGCTCGAAGCTGACAGAGCCTGCAGAGCACGCGCAACTTCGGCGGCCCCGAGGTCAGCACAATGTCACCACCCACAGACAGCACAGTGGACAACGCGCTTACGCTTGACAGTCTCTTCCCTCCCATCACCCTCTCCGCCCTTGGCGGTGCGCTTCAAGATGGGGGCCTCATCAACAACAACCCCATCAAAGTGGCATACTCGGAAGCCACCAAAGTGTGGCCAAAAGACACAGCGGCCGACATTGTCGTGTCCCTGGGCACCGGCACGAGCCAAGATCAATCCCCCCAGGTGTCGCACTTTCGTCACAGCCCGGAGAGAACGTCGCTCGCCAGACTCCCTTACCTCCTCTGCCATGGCTTCGTGACTCGGCTGGCAGAATCTTTCTGGTACTCGCTCGATGGCGAAAGCACTTGGCAGCAGTTCATCGACAGCGTCGACGACGCGGTGAAGCGGGTGTCGTTCCGATTCAACACGGAGCTGCGGAACGCCCCCGACCTCGATGATGTCTCTCAGCTGGTGGAGCTCATGACGATGGTCCGAAGGAAACCCGAAGGCTCTTACAGCCGGCGGCAGGTCCTTTTGACCCTCCTGTGCTCCTGCTTTTTCTTCATGCTTGACTGCGAGCCGGAGCCCGAGTCTGGACAGTATCGTTGCCGGGGGGCGGTAAGGTGTCGCAGAGACTGCGAGAGCGTCATCGTCACTCTGCAGCAATTCCACATCGGGCCATTCGATATACTCAAAGACGACAGGGTGGTTGGGACGATCAGTGGAGCGGACGACATCTGCAAAGACTGTCGTCTGCTCCACAACCCAGTCACCTTCCTAACCCCAAACCTGGAGGAGACCGTCACAATCTCGCTAAGGCTCAACCCCCAGATCAGGAAGACTATCGCCGGATTTCCGCAGTCTATGCAGTGGTTCGTCAAGCAGCAAATGCTGGACACCACCTTTGGCACACCCGACCATGGCCACCGTGGCGCTCCCAAGTGCTCGGCGTGTCGCCCCTCCATGAAGCGAAAGGCGGTGGAGCAACGAGCTGGTCGGAGAAAGCGTGCTCGCCAGTGACTCTACTGATGTGATACGAGGGTTCAAGGCGGCAACGCCTCGAGCTGTGGCACACATGAGTGAGAGCCGAAAGCGGCCTACGTATAGCGTGTCCGATGGTCTCTGCTACGGTTGGAGTATTCAGTCCCAGTCTTGTCTCATCCTTCTTCCTCTTCCTCCCATTCTTGCTCTTCGGCATCACCCTGCAAGGCCGTGCTTACAAACAATCTGACATGTGGTGGCCTTCTTCGCTTCTCGCGTTGCCCGCTCTGGACGGGAGACGCATGCACTGCATCCAGTGGATAGTCGCCGACGACAAGATGGATGCAATGTGGGACCGGAGCGTGGCGGTTGACTGGTAAATTGACATCGGTGTGTCAATGCTTAGCTGACACCTCAACGTGATTTTGCGACTCGGCTGTCCGCTAGGATTGACTGCGCCACCGTGCGCCACAGCACGCACGTGTTCGTGCCGTCACCGCACAGATGTCTTAGTCTAGCGGCCATGAGGTCGGGGTGCGGCTTCAAACTGCTCCCTACGACCTGGGGCTACACAACGACTTCGTAGTATCCCTGGATGCATTTCTCAATGGTGCAAGAGGAGAGCCAAGGCAAAGCGCAGTCGCGAGCAAACTATAAGGGTAGATGCAAACTTCTATGCGACCGATATTGCGGCTCTTCTCCATGGCAAGTATGTAGGTGAGTACTGAATCTCTCGGATGGGTCCAAGCCACTGTTCAAGCGGCTTTGAGGCTGAGGAAGGCAGTACAGTTGAGTTCCTTCGCCAACCCGGATGCTTGTAGCTGATCAGCTACAAGCTTCGTCTTCAACCAGCAGGCCGGTTGGCGAACGTGCGGAGGTCTGAGCACTTAGACTTGTAACGTTATAGCTCACAGCTTGAAGGCTTCCTATCGACCCAAGCTCTCTTAAACACTAGCTTTTCCCTTAATTAGGCTAGGTTTGGTCGTCCAATCTAACGCCCTGTCGGTGATGACGTAGTGGCCTGCACGTTGCCGTTAGCTAACCTGACGAAGTCCGATGCCAACATGTTCTTCTCGTCTTAATACACTGTGTTCGCAATACTCGTATGCCCATCAACGCCCCACGTGGTGATGCACACCCCCTCACCTTCTGGATTGACTACGCCGTCTCTCCTTCAAGTCAGCCCGCTTGATCGGCATGAAGGCGCCATCAAGCTGCCTTGCCAGTACGGTAGCTTAGACTCTGCGTACTCTTCGGTCGTCCTGCGCCGGGCAAACCTACATTGATCAACTTTACCGGCTCTGCGGTGCACGGCGGCGGTTCGTGCCAGCTTTCTGTCACCTATGTTTGCCCTTCATCGAGCGACAAGAGGAAGTGGAAGGTCATGCACAGCATCGCCGGCGGCTGTCCTGCGTCAACTGCCGACAACCCGGCGTACAGAGCTGCCAACGCAAATGATCGTCATTAACCCAGATACTGCAGCGGCTCTACCGGGCAGCTGTGCCAACATCAACACTTGTATCTCGTCTATCTCTTCAACAGAGCTTGTGCCGTAGAGCGAAAAATATGCTGGACCGACTATGACTGTTGTTGATGGGACTGTGTGCAGGAACGGAGGGATCCTCACAGACGGTTCGCCAGTCCGAATGGGACAGCAGCGACGTTACTTCTGGGAAGTCGGACACCACTCTTAGGACCAGTGTCCGATTCAGTACCAGCCACATGTTGATGACTGCAAAATGCTGTGGACCTTGCGGGGTGCCCTCACTCCAGAGACCTCTGTCCGCTAACCTGATAGTTGTTTCATTACAACGAAGCGCTTTCGTAGGCCTCACTGTCAAATCGAAGATCATTCACCCATCTCAGTAATCTATCTCAGTGACAAGGACATACGGTACTGGATCGAGGCGCGCCAAAGCACGCTTCGTTCTCTATCGTGTTGCTTGAGCTTTGCCGGCTTGCTAGTGCACCCTGAATTGGTAGGAGCGATAGGAGGCAAGCACGCTTGCTTTGTTGGCCCGACTACGGTACCCCAGTCTCAAGAACTTTGATCGGGCTTTGCCCAATAGTTCACGGAGCGAGGGCGGATACTTGTGAGAACGAGTGAATGGAACCGTAGCGGTAGTCAGGAGGGTAGTTGATTTGGACTACTAACTTCACTGGACAAGTCGGAAGTCTAGGGAGCGAATCTGACGCCGGAAGATGATGTGTCTGTCGTTTCCGTATATCAAAAGGAGGGAGATTGCTCACCACGATCAACTCATCACCAACTGTCGTCAACGCCGGCGTGTTGAAGGACGACAAGCCGCAGCCACTGCATCCATCTAAAGCCTTGCTTTCTTAATGCGGTCATGTTTCATCTGCATGAGTGCGCCTTCTGAACGCGAATGTCTGAGCTCAGCGCCTACCAAAACCATCTTGCTCCTTACTCTATCGGCAGCTTGCACTGTGTCAGTCTACGGGTCACAGGTGCGTGAGGTCTCACAACTGGCTGCGCCTGTTTGATGTGCTCGATCACATTCCCAACCACTAAGCAAGCAGCTGGTTTGCTATAAATCACCCCGACTTCCAGTTCTGCAGGTTTGTACTGCAGCTATTGCACGCACAAGAAGTAAACTAACAGCAACCTTACCGCGCCTCTGTCCAGACACTATTCACGTCTGCTCGCGATCCCGCCATGCAGCCGACGGAGATCTACTCCATCACTTTCGGCGGCGTTCTCTTCATCTTCCTGGGCTTGCGCCTTGCAACGTTGATAAGCCAGAGGCGCTACCGGAGACTAGTGACAGCGGCCTTGAAGCACCTCATCTATCCACACCTTCACAAGCGCTTCCTCGGCATCGACCCGCCTCCTCGCTATCAGGCGCTCCTCCAGGCCGCGTACTGTGCTGGCACACTCGCTTGCAACATAGTCGGCTCAACATCGGCAAGCGTCGCTGGCTTACGTGCGGGTCGCATATCTACCGTGACCTTCGTTCCCTTGGTGTTTGCCACCCCGCTAGGCTATGCGGCTGACCTTCTGGGACTGAGCACTGCGACCTTCGTACGCTTCCACGGTTACCTTGCATTAATGATGGTAGTCCAAGCTTCCTTCCACGTCGCCACCATCATGGCCGAACGTCCCTTTTCTAGCAAGGACCCAGTGCACTTCAGCGGGCTCTTGGTGCGATCTTCCGCCCGAACAGAGCAGAACCAGGGCTAACACACCACCAGGCAGCAATTTTCTGTGCGCTACTCCTGGTTGCGCCTTGCTCCAGAAGATACTGGTACGAGGTCTTCCTGAAGACGCACATCTGCCTCGCCGCGCTAGCGATGTACTTTCTTTGGGTGCATCTCGCGCACTTCGACTCCAGCTCCAAGTATCTCGTCATGGGAGCGTCTCTGTTGCTCGCTCTGACAAGTGCTTCACGCTTGGGGTTCATCCTGTACCGCAATGTCCGCCCGGGGAGACCGTGGCCGCAGGCGAAGATCTCTCGGCACGGTGATACCGCTCACGTCAAGATCTGGCTGACGAGCCCGTGGAAGGTTCAAGCAGGCCAGTATGTACAGGTGTGGATTCCCGGCATCAGTCTATTCAGCACACACCCGCTTGTGGTGGCGTGGTGGGACGAGGACAGCCAAGGCAGGGCAATAGCGATCCATCTGCACGTCCGGGCCCGGAAAGGCTTCACCAAGGGTCTCGTTTCCGGGCCCGAGACTGAGACATCGCTACAAGCTTGGATAGATGGACCCTATGGCGCGAGCCGGAAGCTCGGCAATTACGCGACGGTGATACTGCTGTGTACCGGCGTCGGCGTCGCAAACCAGATTCCATATATCAAAGAGCTGCTCCAGTGCTACAGAGAAGGCAGTGTTCGAACCAAAAAGGTGGTGCTCCACTGGGAGCTCTATGACGGCGACAATGCTGGCTGGATATGCGACTGGATGGATGATCTGTTGTTGCAGGACACCGACCACGTAAGACAAGCCCACCTAGCCAACCGTGGAAGCCAGCTGAAAGTCTTAGATACTCCAGATGAAGGTGTACGATTGTTCGCGAAGTGGGAAGAAGATGGGATCGCGCGGCAAGACGAAGCCGAAGGAGGAGATTGGCGAACACAATAGACTCGCTTGGGCGTTCGGGACAATGGACGTTGAGCAAGTGCTGCTGGAGGAGAAGCGCACCCGAATCGGCCAGATGATCGTTGCAGTCTCCGCTAGCCCTCCAACGCGAGACGCCGTGCGCGGGATAATCTGCCAGTACCTCGAGGATGACAACGTGCGGCTAGTCGATCATGCGTTCCAACCCTTGCAGTGAACCGAGCGCACAAAGACGTCTCAACCAGCGGAGCTCTAACACGGACTACATACAAGTCCGACTTGTTTCCCGTGCTGTCCCTAGTCTTCACACCAAACCTTGCAATGTTCCGGCTGGACAGTATCCACAGCGGAACCCGTCACTTTCAAAGCGGATGGCGCCCGCCAGAGCGTGCGTCCCGTCCGTCAGGTCCATAGTATCGCATTCGACAGAAGACAAGAGTCCACTGCAATGCTCAGATCGGACAGGGAGGAGATGGTGCAAATAATCATGGTATAGAGGAAAAGACCGTTCTTTAGTCATTGTCAAGGGCTAGGTAATAGATCAAGCAATAATAATCAAACTATAACCGGAGCATGCAGACAGAGACACGTAACACAAGCACCCAGCATTTCAATAGATACCGACTGCACAAGCATCGTCTGTCGTCTCAAGGCGTGCAAAGTGGATGTCCGCGTCGATATGCTTTCCATTCTACAATCGCAGAATTCGGCACTTGGGCCGATTCCTGTGCGCTAGGCAGCAATGCAAAGTCGGACACTAGTCATATAGTCAGGCGTGGATCTTGAGGGCGCCGCAGAAGGCCGATCTACACGCACCGTCGCCGTCTTCACCTCTTTCGTTCCGTTCTTGTGCTTGATTGTCAGTGTTGGAGCCTACTCCAGCCACCTGGAAATGGGACCCGGTCTTGATTCCGAGGGATGGCCTAGCTTGCTGCGTCCAGGGTTGTGTCGACCTTTCGGAGTGCGCGTTTCGATAGAGCAGCTCTAACAACCTCCTATTGTCTTCTGACAACTGCCGAGACCTCGCTTGTTCGTTGCACAATTGCTGCTCAATCGAGTCACCGCGCCACCGGAGATTTTTGCATTCCCATACGAGTCCGGCATTTGTGGCCGAGAGGTGCGCGCAAGTTTGGCAGCGATAGCTCGTGGACCATATCTGTACTTCCAGTCAACGAAGTATCATCTTTGGCGCCTGAGTCCTCTCTTGAGACTGACCGGAGCAGCAGCGTGAGAACTTTCGTTAGTGGGGGGTCTGAAGAAGTTGTGGTTCGATCTGGCACTCTTCCATGCCCGAGGCTGAACGCCATCTTCAGTTGCGCTGCCCTGGCTCATGGGCGACCACGTTGTCCCGCACTCAACAGCGCGAGCGTCTTCGGTGATGGTGGAACCTCGGAGAAAGCCGTTTGAGGTGACACTCGAAGAAGGAGCGATGGTGTTCATAACGGACGAAGACCTGATGCGTCGGTGATGTTTTGCTAGGTTGGGGACTTTTATGTGCAAGGTCCCTCGAACCTTGTCATACACGATAGCGCTCGTGCAGAGACCACGGTATCCCTCGCAGAGTATCGAACTATTCTTCTCCGGATCGCCATCCGTCACAAACACAGCTCTGCCGAGAACGTGCTCCCCAGGCACGGCATATCACTGGTGCATCACGTTGCACGAGCAGCTCAGCAAATTCGGAGAAGACACTACGACACCGCGCCCTTGGGTGTCTCGTGTCCAACCTTGGAGATGGTAGACGAGCTACGACCGCTCCGGTTGGGCTTTGACAGACCTTCAGGCTGTGGGTGAGGGAAAGCTGGGTAAGCTGGTGGTAGAACCGAGCCCGAAACCGTGTTGGCGCTCATGACGGCTTACTCAAGCTACTTACAGAACGCCTGCCTGCAAAACGCTTGTTGTTCCTTGGCCGACGAGATGGTAAATGCACGATATCGAACAGGGCAACATGTCAAACGTGTCCCAGCCACCAAACCGTAAGACAGTCACACGGAGTAGCGTCGCAATGGTCGACGAACCAATTAGCGCAGGCGTGCTAGGTAACGCCCTCAGATCAGACAGGTCGACTATGATCAATCCACTTGCTAGGTAGAACCACAACAGAGCTAGCATAGATGAGCGAACCTAGTACGCCTAATGTTATATCCTCCATAGTCTCACAAGAATTTGTAGGGGCTTATCCGTCACGAAAATGTCACCTGCTACAGATGTGCCGACCGCAGACAACAGACACCGATATCATCTGCTCGGATATCCACTATACCAAAAGCGGAACCGAAGGCGGACAGTCCGGTCTGGCGGGCGGCACGGTTTTCTGTTAGGCCTCGCGCGGGTGCGGGATGGAGGTGGAGCGTAAGACTCGAAGAAAATTAGAGCGCGGTTTTTCGACATGAGTCGCGTATTACTTGATTTGCCGTGTCTTCCTAGCGAGGCATTATTCGTACCGTCCTACGTCTTCGCTCGAACAAACGTCGTCAGGAAGCTACGATATAGGGCCACCCAACGCCGTTCCGTTCTCAACACAAGCTTTGGTGTAATGTGGTCGTGTTCTGTTTGTCGCACGTTGGTCTGTGCTTCGCCGGGACACCGGGCGCGACCTTTCGTGGTTGCTTGGCTGCTGCCTAGGGCAACCACTCCGACATCTCTAAACAAACTGAAATGCGGCTTTGACGTTGAGCTTCTCCAACGCGTCGCGACAATATGGAAACCCAATCACCAGATTATAAAGAGCTATATCTTCGAGCACAAAAGGATCGCGAGGAAGCCGAGAGAGCACAACAGAAAGCCGAGAAAGCGCAACAGGAAGCCGAGAGAGCGCAACAGGAAGCCGAGAGAGCGCAACGTAAAACAACACTTCCCGAATACCTCGACAGCTGTCACACCCAACTGTACCTAGGTCTTAATGTCCAAACGGACTCGAAGCAGTCCACGCAAGGGGATCCGTCAAATGCAAACGATAAGATTCGGCCGAGGCGACTTCGCTGGTGGAACGACTTCCCTGATCGTCAGGCGGCCATGTGGAAGTTGTTAGTCAATTCCGACTTTGTCAACGAAACGCGATTTCCCACGACGATTACGCTGCGAGAGAATGGGGAGATGATTCGAAGGAGGCAAATGAGCTCAGAGCTAGACCTGCATCACTTCGAACGAGCTACAGCGGAAGACCCCGTCTCGAACATCATCGGTGAGATGCATGACAACCTCGTGCTGCGAGAAGCCTTCAACATCGAAGGCTCTGTCAGATTCGAGAATCACAGCAACACTCTGAGCCCCGACGAAGAGATTCAAGAGGGGATGCAACGCATGACACTATCAGGTATGGGTCGTCGACGATCGCCGCGTCTCGTGGCCCAGCGCAGCAGCACGAACGCATCAGAACTTCCGACTTCCTCGTCCTCAAGTGCCCGAACGGCAAGACGTACCCCTTACCCCCGCGCCGACCAGTTCTGTGTCTACAACATCTCGACGGGCACACAACACGCTGACACGCGGATTCCTGTCTTCGTTGTTGAGTACAAGCCCCCTCACAAGCTAAGCTCCAATCACATATATACGGGGCTGGATGAGGTAGACCTCGACGACTTGTTGTTGTACAAGGACACAGACGGGACGAAAGAGCACTGCCAAAGGTTGGTAGCGGCTGCGATCACACAAGCTTTCTCGTACATGGTCCGTGCAGGACTGGAGTTTGGATGCGTGCGCAACGGCGAGGCCTCCATATATCTCCGGATACCGGAACACGACCCAGGTACAGTCCATTACTTCTTGTCTGTTCCCAAAGGCGACGTTGGAGACTTGACGGGATGGAACAGGAGCGATCAGGGTAACAACCGACTCCATCTGACATCTGTGGGCCAGCTGCTTGCATTTACCCTTCAAGCTCTTAAATCACGACCGCGAGACAATGCTTGGCGCGTACGAACTCTCGAACAGCTTCCAACTTGGGAAATGGATTACGGTGTCCTATTGGAGGCTGTGCCTACGAGAGAAGTGCCATCTTCGGAATACCGACCGCCTCCGATGAATTACTTTGTACGCATGTCACCGATCCGACTACGGCGTAGGGGAAGCCTGCCGCGACCATCTTGTGATGATGGTGAAGAACAAGCGCGGATGAGCGACAGCGAACGTGATGATCCGGATTCGGAAACGCCTAGTCGACCCCGTCGACGGCAGCGGCCGCAAGCTGGACTTGACTCCTCGGAAGCGACCAACTCACCGACTGTTCCAAGAGTCCCACGACGAAACTCCGATCAACGATACTGCTCCCACAAGTGTTTGCTGGGGCTGATGGGAAGAAGTAGCTTTGACAGACGCTGTCCGAACGCTTCAAAGCATGGACAGGGGCGACATGCACTCAATAGTGGGCAATTTCTCGACTTGATATGTTCGCAGCTGTCTCGAAGTGTCGATGTGAATTTCGGACCGATCGGTCGGCATGGGTCCAGGGGTGTTCCGTTCAAGGTAGTGCTGGAGTCTCACGGTTACACATTCATTGCGAAATGTGCACCTGAACACTTCGCTTCCCACCTTTCATACGAGGGAGCCATTTACGAGCGGCTTGAGTCTCTCCAGGGCACACATATACCAGTCCATCTCGGCGTCATTCGATTACCACAGCGGTATCTCTACGAAGGCATTGCCGACCTCACTCACGCCATGTTCCTCAGTTACGCAGGAACGCCCATCGGCCGGCAGCTCAATCCCGCCGACCGCGAGCAAGCCGAAGAGAAGGCAATGGAGTCTTTCGAGGAGATCCACCGGTTGGGCGTCGTTCAGAATGATGCAGCGCCCCGCAATGTACTCTGGGATGCCACCAATGGCCAAACGATGGTAATTGACTTTGAACGCGCTGTGATACCGCGCGCTCGGGTCCCGTTGGAAGTCATTTCTACGAACAGAAAGCGGAAGATGGATGGCAGCATGGCGAAACAGGGAGCGGACGTTTATGCCAGAGAGAGAAACAAGTTCCGTTTCGAGATCGGGCTTTCACGTTGCGGCGTGGTGGGCTAGTGGCTCTTAGTTATGAAAAGCCGTGCGGAGACGTAAAGGCTTGACCAGACTAAGACTCGGACGAGACTGATAGGGTAACGAAGAAAAGTAAGACGCAGCGCGGACCCAAGCTCAGAGAAGGGATCTAGGAGCATTGTAGTGCAGAAGAAGTCTGTAGCAAAATTGCTCGCTACTCTTGTGCATCATGACAATTCTATTGCCACGGGAGGTTGGTGGGCCGAGTCAACAATGGCCGCGGGCCTGCATCTCATCCTAACGAAGCAAACAAGAATCGAAGCCGATTTGACTTCTTAGCAACGCTTCTCGTGCTCAAGCAGCCTGCACTTTGTGGACAAGCATCACGTGTAGCTTGCAGAGACGTGCTAGCACCAATGTAGTATAGCTGATAACACGAGAGAGTGTTCGAGGCAAGATGTGTAGTAGATTACCCGTGGAGTTGGGTGCCCAAGGACATACTAGCTCTCCGTCTCTATCGCTTTTGCTGTTCCAAGACGCTGTACGGGCACGTGGTTGTGCCTTGTAGGGAACGTTAACGCCTGCCTGAACACATGTTCCCCTGGCAAGCCTCCTACTCTGACACAGGGAGCTCGAGCGAGCGGCACCCTCGTATGCAACCCCGTTTTCATTGTGAGGAACCTTCCAGAGGGACTGCAAGCGTCCATACAACATGCCTAGCCGCGTCTCCGCTTGGCAGGTTCGCGTATCTAACCTCCCGACCTCCCGATCGATGGATCTCTATCGTGCTCAGGTACTGAACTGCACGGTCGTGGACTCCTCGGACTAACATCTGAGGAAAAGCTACCCGAAGTTACAACGCTACCCATCATGCTGTAGAATGTGTCAACTTACTCATTTCCGTAATCTGCCTCGTTCGTAGATTCCTCGCCTGTGCAAGAAGGCTACACCGCTTAGCAGCTGGTCACGCGTTACACGTCTCGTCTCTTCGAGCAATCAAATGCTCTAGCGCTGCAGGCGTTCCGTCTGCTATGCGTTGTACCACAAAGACAGTACCGAACGTTCCGTATGGAGTAAGAGTATAGCATTCGCCAATCTTTGAGCACTACGTCAGGAGTGCCAGGGGTCGGAGTCAAACAGAATCAGGTCTAATTGCAAGGAGGACAGCACACCTGAAGGACGCCATGTAGTGTACACGTCAGCTAAGACTAGTCTTTCACTCAAAACCAAGACCGGCCACACCGTGCGAATTTCCTGAATTGGCTCCGAACGTTGACAACTCCAACGGTACGCCGCGGGCATCGTTCGAACGTTCGAGCTATCCACACGCGTGGCTATGCTGCGTTGATGTTAACGTCCCATACCTTCATAAATTTGCGAGCTTCGCTAGATGTATCTTATGCACAGATTGCTGGTGAAGGATTAACCTTAGATCCTTGGTCATCTCAGAGCCATCAGCTCCGTTTTGTGTGATAAAGATTGTGGATGAATGTCGAAGAACATTTAGCTTGCGGAACTTTCCGCTAACGATAGTTTGTCCTGAATATCCTTTCGTGCTGCGCTGTGCTACTGCTTCTGATACTGCTTCTCATATCCCGAAGGCGGAGATGACGTCGCTCATCAGACGGCGTAGATATAGCCCTCCACTTAGTCTTCTCCGACCTCTAAGGGGAAAGCTGCCGCTCAAAATTTCCCCAACGCTCTGGTGAGAGTGGGACGTATTGCCCAGACCGTATCGTTATCCTTTGTAGAAACGCTCTGCCATGCTCGTCCCTGAACGCGATCGACTCATGCTCTTCCCAATAGCCCGACTTGCGACGTTTTCTTCGAGAAGATTTGTCAAGTGATTCAATTAAAAATTCGGGTTGCGCTTCGGCTTTGCGTTTCTTGGAAGGTTTCGGTCGTCTTAACTGAGTGTACTGGAGCCCACCACCCTCACTTTTTGAGCTTCCTTCCATCCTCTTCCAAACCGTATACGAACACAATCAAGATTTCCATGTGTTCGCGGAAAGCGTTTGATGACTGCCTCTCGTGGAGTAGCGTCCCGACACCGTCCGTCCTCTTTACTAGAAGCTGGGGCAAAGCACTTCGCAGGAGAGTGTGGCTCGTCAACAGGCGCAAGAGAGATATCATGATCATTGCGATCTGGTCAAAAGGGCTGCCTAATGTGTACGATGCCTTTGAAGTGGCAGAGTGGTTAGGTTTTGAAGAGAGGAGCCAGGACAAACGCAGGCGATTGGAACATCATCGGGATGAGTATCTTGTGTTAGGAGAGATCTCTGCAGACGAATATAGAATACTGGCCGTGTTCGATGGGAGATCGGTGGGAAGGTTCCCCTTAAGTGTAGCTGGGCAGACAGGATCAGCCTCCATTCCCGATGGGTTCTCAATCACCTCAAAGCAGAACGGCCAAAGAGCAACTGGAAGTTGAAATGTACCAAAGGACTGGCATTAGGGGGCAGAGTCCGCAATCCCTCAATTTCATAGGCTTCATGATAGAGTCCTTCAACAGTCCCATGACCTCATTCGTGGTGAGATGAGCCCAACTAGGCGTATGCTCAATGAAGTATGATATGGGAAGGGTAATTGAGACGCTTCACGGGACATATGGGCTCATTTTGCATCATCATTTTGTTGCTACCATCAATCGTAAGACATGAGATCTGGCAGCGGCCATCTACTGGTCCTGCAGACCGGCCACACGAAGCGCCTGGACTTAGGAATTCTTTTCGTCGTCATCTTCTCCGCAATACATGCAGACTAAACATACTATTAGCCATCAAAGTGATTAACGCTTAAGCTGTACTCATATTTTCCACTCTGGCAGTACCACCCACGTCCTCGAATTTCCGGTGGAACATAGCTCATCTCCTGCCGCTTTCGATTTCCGTAGCGGCTCAGCTTATTATCGTCGCAGGAGAGCATCCACCACTTATCATTGTAAGCAAGCATGCTGCAGACATCCATGGGAGAAGGCACATTCACAACCCAGCCACTTTTCTGAGCGAGTTCGTCAGCGTGAAAACAATGAAGCTTTTTATGCATACCTTACCATGGCACTGCACTGTAGCCTTGCCACCCATGCGGCGCAAGAACGTATCCATCCTCACTACGCCCTTCAATCGAGCTTCATAACTGTTCCGCTCTTGATCGCTTCCAGGCCTCTCGAAGCAGTTCATGGGCGCTCCTTTCATTACAATCTTGCCCTCATTTTCGGATGTTTCCAAGACTATCACATCGTCGTCTTTCTGGCAGCGAATGCTGATTTGGGGGGAGTGAGTAAAGAAGGCGTCTTCTGGTATCGTAAATATTCCCATCGCAATGAACGCTATGTCAAATCATCAGTACACTACATGGCTAGCAAAGGCATTCAGCAAGCTTACTGACACGCTGGTGCGTAAAGGTGGCGGCCTCTTCAAGTAGGTCGTCGACGCGTCCGTTACGCGTGTGAGACGCGTCAAAGTCATTCGCCCCTAATTAACCGTGGTTATTCAGTCTGATCCGGCCCTCCGGTGGGTCAGAACCCGCGGTATTTGAAGATGGCTCGACACTTGATAGAATGATAGCGCTCTTGTCGTCGTGAAAAGAGAGTATGAGTTCTATTGCTATGTATGTCATGAGCGTACTGTATTGCATTTGACGACTTGCCAGACCCAGCCTCCGAATACTACGTACCCTAAGACCCCCTTTGCTCTCTAGGACGAGGTCTAAGATAAACCATCGAATCGACCTCATCTACCCTCGCCGGACATCGTCAAGATTTCTGGCTGTCGAGCCAGCCTACGACTTCGGCTTCTCGGAAACAGGCGACACCTTCAATGCGTAGTAGCTGGCTTTCGAAACCCAGGCTGTATACAACCATCCCACTGCCCAATATCGTAGCATACTTCCGATACTGCTTGAGATGTTTCCTGTGCACGAAAGGATCCATTTTGAAGCCGAAAGTGTGTTTATACTCTATCCAATGGCACAGAATGCCATGAATCATGGTTGGAGTACGAAAGAGGATGTCCGGCGTTATCTTGATATTCTGCGTCATTCCATCGCCCGCGGCATCCCGAAGTTGCCGCTTTTGTTGCATCTCATCCATCAAGTTGTCTTGAAAAGTCCTTACTTTATCCACAAAACTGCTTTCCGCGCACAAAGCTCGCTCTGCTCGGACCAAATTCTTCTGCTTGCGTATAGCTTCTCCAGCTGGATCTCGATCAGGAGGGACCAGTCGGAGTGCGCCTTCGATGATTGCCGAGACAATGCCCGCTCCAATGGTCGTCCCGGTGATTGCGATAATTTGACTGGAATCCGGGTTGGAAAAACGAAGCCGAAGAGCTGCTTTGTAGACCAGGTTAATCTCTGAGGATAGGATGCCATGGTACAGAACCAAATTAGTCAAAGGACTGCTAACGGAGCGGTCGCAGGCTCTACTACGTGGAGCATGTGCAGATGAGTCTCGCAGGTGTTGGTTCAGAGCCGCCTCGCTGGCGAACGACCGATCGCAGTCGTTGCAGTCGAACGACGGAGCATGCACCGGCGAGTCTCGCAAACGCTGCTTGAGAGCCGTGTTGCTGGCAAAAGAGCGGTCGCAGGATGTACAATCGTACTCATATACGGGCGAGTGTCCTTTGTGGTGGTTGAGAGCCATGTTGCTCTCGAAAGCTCGATCGCAGAGAACACAAGGAGCGCCAAGTGTCAAAGTTCGACAATAACTCGATATTCAAAAAGCGGTGATGAGGGGAGATCATGAGGGGTGGAGTGCTGTAATGGGATGCCGGCATTGGTAGCTACGTTGTGTAACAGCAACCGTCCAATGACACGATGACACATAAAGCTCTAAAAAAGATATCGATCGTCGTCCGATCTTCTGCAGCAGCCTTATAGTGAGAGATAACAGCATCACAGCTGCGGCATCTTTTTCCTGCGACCGTCAAGCACCTTATTCCCTTTCGTCTAAACTAGAGTCATCCTCTGCGCGATCGTGTTAAAGGCCCTGCCTCAACCCGATCCACACTGAACATCTCCTCCACGATATGTCTTTCGCTAATGCGTGCCTGTAATCGTTGATCCCGGTACCTCTGCGCCTGCAACCCGCGCTACGCCCGTAGTGCCATGGGAGCCTGTTATGGCGTTGTTCAAGATATCCCAGTGCATGCTTTGTTCTGCAACATTGACTGTTAAAGGACGATGGTGAGTTGTTCCCTCATACCCGTCGTGGAATTGCGGGGGCTAGGAATCATCGTTCGGTAGCGAGGAGGCGCAGGAACAGCATCAATGGGAGACGTGGGATCGATCCTTCGGAAGTGAGGAGGGTAGTGTTCCTTTCATTCCGCTCTGGAGAGCTTTCCGTGATTTGCGCGTGGCATTCAAGCGCGGGTTCACTTCAAGGACTACGCCAAGCTCCAGTTCACCGATTGCGACTTCCCAGCAGTTGATCCCTACCATAGTCCGATCGATGCACCAGCTAAACAAGACGTCGAAGTCAAGTTTCAAACTCCACGAATGGTCCATATATCATCCGCTCTTGGATACAGCGAAAGGAAATACACCGCGAAGAGTGACAAGGCTTGTTTCCGTTTGCAGCTAAAGACATCAGTGAAGGACCGTTGAGACGACCAACAAGAGCAGCATCCGTACATCTTTGTGTGCTTCACCTCCTATCGGTCCGATGTATAAGTTCTATCGTTGTTAAATTCTCTCGCTATTGGATCCGTCTAGCAAAAAGCCTACGAGCAGAGCGAGCATCGTCAACATAAACCTCTAAACCCGCACACTTACGATCGACCCGCCGTCTATCACTAGACCTTTAGACATAAGACGCTTGGTGTCGCGCCAGTAACCGTTTCCGAGCGAACAAGCCCCTACGTGCGTCCGCCCAGAGGCGGCGTTGCGGCAATCCTTCATCGATTACGACCTTTGCTGATTATTCACTGGCTTGGAGTGGAACATAAAAAGGGAAAAGAATGGGTATGGGTCACACAGAAAGGCTCCCTTCCGTCTGATCCGAAATTCATCATTAGACCGCTTCGCCGGCAACCTTCGATCGCACCAAATTTGACTACTCTGAAGCATACCCTCGGGCGCCACTGTTACTTCCCCCTCTTCTAGAATTCTTACAGACGCGTAAGGGGGTTTGTGAGTCGGCACGATGGCGTAGCATGTGCATTCTTCGATTAATTCGGTTTCCCTCTGGATATGTGGAGGAAGTATGGACGGATGCGACGACGTTGTACATTACTCCTTGTTGCGCAATTGCCTAGGCTCGACTTATTGTTGTGGACACTTTCCCGTTAACTTGTTCCTCGTTCATCCGCACAAAAAGTCTGCCCGTCCTTGGCGCTTTACAGCCTTAGCGCCTGACAACTATTTCTGCTTTGTCAAGAATCCCTTCCCACACAGCGCCACCAGAAACGTAGCTGTCCAATGACCAGCCAAGCATTGAAAACCAGCAGATCTGCAGGCACTGGTTCGGACTCTGGCGGACGTGGAGTTTCGTCTCTCAGTCCGAACTGTCTATGCCTACAGTCGCCAATGAGCTTGTCTTCAATTACCGTCCAGCGAAGCCTCCAGGTATCGAGTCACCTCATAGCATCGGTGAACATTAAAGGTTTTTTCACCTTCATATCAATGACGATCCGTTGATTGCAAACAGGCTGAAGCACTGCTTTAGTAATCACCATGCGTACCTAGCGCACAGTTGCACGCTCGCATCGCGTAGCATTGCTTACGTTCGTGTTCATTCAATGCGATCACATAAATACATATTGCGTACTGGTCACCTTGAGGATGATCGTTCTGACAGCAGGCGAGCCTGTCGCATCGCAGCTCGATGTCGACAGGCTTCGTATCTAGTGATTCGATTGCAATGAGTGGACTTGCTTTCACATACTCACCACTTTTACTGCAGAGATTGACCAAAGAGATGGCGGCCGACGGGAAGCAAGACAGGCTTCAATCAAGCACATCAGTCCAGCTCCAGGCAGCTCTAGGTGGTACGTCTGCTCACCGGTCACGCCGCGTCCTGTCGGCATGAAACTACGCTACTTCTTTGGATGTTTTCTTTGCATTACCAGGGAGAAACCGCCGTAGGCCACTGGGCAGAGTTCTACTCTCCATCACAGCATGCTCGCCAGGCTATGTGGCCGTGATCGTGATGGCAAAGCATTATGCCATTAACTTGTTGCATCATGCAAACGCTACTGGCATGTTTCCTCCAACGAATCATCATCCAGCCTTCGGCCTAGTCGAGCGCCTGAAAATGATGAGAAGATGAGAAGGATAAGCACCTTCTCTGATGCCAATTAGCGAGCCTTCACTTCAGCTTACGCATAACCTAACTGGCGGCTATCGATAAGGGCGCTCGGACCACCCAGAAGCTGTTGCCGAAAAACCATCTGCATTTCCAGATGAAGCGTCCGGCTTGCAGTCATCAGCCATATAGCAGCGTCACTCGTTCCCATTGGGTAAACAAGCCTGCAACAGCATACTATCAACGTCACGGCTGCCGTTGTGAGGTCTTCGGGTGCTCGAAACCATGACCTCGGACCAATCTGTCAGTGTCGGCAACATCGAGAAAGACACGCCACTTCGAACATCCACACGATCGCCAAAGCCCAAGCGGTTTCCAGAGGACTATGAAGGCATAGCCTATCTCAGACCGCAAAGTGTAAGCATTGCAAAAGTATCTTATCGGTCAGCCCTTGACAAATCGCAGACTTCCACCCTCTCTGACAGTTTGCGGTCAGGCCCTAAACGCAAGGCTATCGAACCCGGAAAGAGGCGCGGCCGCCCACCGAAAACACCCAAGAGTAAGTCAAGGATCAGCTTGACATGCCATTCAATGAGCTGAAACAGACCTTCTACAGTCGACAGTGACACAACAGCGTCCACTCCACTCAGTGCTGCTCCTCAACAAGATCGTCATCCATCGAATCTGTCTCAATTAACACCTCCTCCCAACTCAATCGCCAACCCAATCTTCAGACCACAGTGCGCATCTCGCCCACACCCTACGAGACATTCATGTCCACCGACCAAGACCCTGAATCAGTTTCCGATCGCTAGCAAGCACAACGAAACCGGACTGGTGCGTAGAGAGCGACGAAGTCTTTCGAACGATGATCTGACTAAAGGAGTCCGCGTTGGCAGCACAGCCACGACGATTGATCCACTCACAAAAAGTACGGAGCATACATCCGGTGCCCAAGATGGCGCTCTTTTTCGGGATCTCGCTGCTGCTAGTCACTCACGCCCAGCGTTGAGCACTCTCGCATCAGAAGGAGATGATCTCCAGGTAGCGATCGCAAATGCATCGCATAAGCCTCCGCCTTGCAATATCCCGACTGTGACATCCGTATCACGAAACGCACTGCCGAGCACAAACCAATCATCAAGCGGAGACCCTTCAGGCACAATGAAAACACAGCTGCATGGTATGGAGAACGTATCGCTGCTGGTAGACAGCGCTACTTTGAGCAACGTCAATGCTGCTGGCTCAGACGCTAACACTCGCGACGACGCTCAAGCCGAGGGGAGGCAGCAAGCTAACGACAATGTGAACCACACACGACACTCTACACGTTCGTTACGGCATCCTTTAAACTCTTCGGACGCGGAACGCCGGGACCCTAGAGAATCTGCTCGTTTGCGTGATCAACTACAACCGGGATCAATATCTATGAAGGGTGGCCTTCAATCATCTGCTCGGAATCGCCCGTTCGAATGTACCAGTCGTCCGACTACGCAGGCTTGTGGGATGGGAACAACTAAGACTGTCACCGACACACAGGTTATTGGCGAAGATGCAATTCCCAGCGGTATGGCTGAAGCAGTAATATCTGCGAGTCAGTTCTCGAAACAATCGGGGTCAGAAGATGACGATGTTAACGAACTTGGTCGACTTGTTGTAAAACATCGAGACTACAAGAATACACTGCAAAGTGCACAGAGTAAGATTGAAGATTGCAGACAGAAGATCGATGGTCTCGAGCAAGGCATCTCCTGTGAAGAGCTAGTCTTAGCAGACGTGCGACAACGGATAGAGACGCTGCAAGAGGAAGAGAAGAGAAAGCAGCAACTCATGGGTGAGAAGCGTGAGAAGCTTAGGCCGAGGTAGCATCTCTGCATGGGTTTACTTTTCAAACAGAAGTGACAAGAAAGCGAATGTCTGAGATAAGGGTAAAGTTAGGCCTGTAGATGGAAAGAAAGGGTCGGCAGCCTTCCCCAAACAGGAAGGTACCGGCAGGACGAGAGGCGTCGGGGTTCCTATGTGGTATTCGTTAAATCTATCAATATCGTTTAGGGTGATGCAGTAGCTGCAATCGATAGGCATGGCGAGGCGCGCGCCGGAGGAGGAGGGAAAATGCCTAGCGGTGGAAGCACCACCACTTTGCGCGGCCCTGACTCTGGGGGCACGCTTGTTGCGTTTGACACCACTCTGACTAGCATCGGTCAAGTAAGAACCGCTAGAATCAGTGCTCGTCGTTGCCGGATCCGGTGGAGGTTAACAAGGCGGTGGAGATCCTCTACCCCCGAGGAAAGTGCTTAGTGCTCCTGGCACCAATGGCTGTGAGGGCCTGTGAGGTCCGATGAAGGCGACTTGCGGTGAGAGAGCTTCATGTCTGCTAGTATAGATGATGGTGAAGCGCCAGATGTGAGTCGAGGACTTGAACACGAACCCAAAGTACATATTGAAGGACCTTAGCAGCCATCGGGAGGGAGCGTGTTGCTTTTCTAGTCGGTCTGATACTTTAGAATGCAGCTGTCTCTAGAAAGTGCCTAAGCGAGAAGTAACCTCCTTTTAGGTTCCTGTTCGTGCACCTCTGCCAATCTGGTACAACGTACTGTGACTTTGTACAGTCGAGCGATGAGTGGCAGCTCTGGCACGTGATGTCTCTGACCCTGCTGGCCGACGCTTAAGAATCTTTCCAGCAACAGGCCACGCTTTCTGCTCTCGTCTCAGTAGAGTAATTTGGTCGGACAGAGCAACTCCAACCAGGAGAAGGACTCTTGCATTTACACCTTACCACGTCGTCAGCGGGTTGAACGCATCCCTCCTATGCTAGAGAGGGCGGCTAGGCTTTGGGAAGAGCGAGCGCTTGGCGACACTGATGTGATACCAATCTCGATGAGCCATAGCTTCGAAGCATTCATGGATCGGTGCAAATGCCAAGGACTGTCCTTCTCGAAGGGTGTTGAGATCGTTGGTGCACCTGCACAGCAAGATGATGCGTTTAATGACGGGCTGGAGCAACGTTCGGGCCCTTTACTGAGCCTTCCGCGTATCAATGTCCATCAAGAGCTCCTCGAAGCGTCGTCCGAGTTCTTCCGTAATGCATTAATGGGCACACCAAGGAGAGAGGCGGAAGAGAGGCACATTGAGCTAGAAGCTTCAACGGGAGTGCTTCAGATCTTCGGCAACTGGCTTTATGGCCGCGATGCAGGCACAACGTTTGCTTGGCCCCTATGGATCGATACGTACCTCTTCGCGTGCATGTATCTCATCGATGAACTAGCAGCATGTACTATTGGACGTATGCGGTCAAACTTGGGATACAAGGGATGGACTCCGGAGGTCGACGAAATAGAACGAATCTACGAACGAACGCCAGAAGACTCGCCGCTCAGAGAATTACTTGTAACTTGCCTATCACTCAGCACCTCATCCAACAGACCATCCATCCTTCGGGCGGCACCTGCAGCCTTCGTTCGAGAGTTCACTGTTCGTGTTATGACAGGTCCGTCCAGGCAATTGAATAATTCGGACCTGTGGCCAGACAGCCCTCCTTCGAAGGCCGATCTTTCTGGTCGAATCCAACTTGACAGTACTATAAGCTTTCAACTTCAAGATACAGCCGAGCCGATAGTTCTCCATTCAGACGTTGTCTGTATGGAAGCAAGCGCCGAACGCGCCGGCAACCGTAGCTCTAAGCATCGGGTACTCGACAGCAGGACGATACAAGATTCTACATTCAGGATCTTCGCTTCGTGGTTGTACTTTGAAGACAATCCATGTGATAAAACGCACGATTGCCAAACATCCCCAAATCTGGGAAGACTGTTGGACTGTTACGAAGCGTCTCTGATACTGGCGCAGAGCAAGGTTGAGGAAGTTCAACGCGCCGACAACACTTGCGATGTGCGGAATGACCACCTAAGCAAGTCGTCCAGATTGCAAAGCCATCGATTCAGAAAGTGTCTAATAGAAGCAGTAGTCTATCACTGTCAAGGACGTGAGGATGTTCTAGCCTTGGAAGAGATATCTCGAGTGTATTCGATCACGGCGGGAGGGGATCCGTTACGCAAACTCATGGCAGATGTGTACATTTTGAAAGGAAAACACTCTGTCACGGATGTTGCTCACACCGAGTTCCAGCGTGGGCTGAACGCAAGTTTACTTGAACGCATGACTCGAATGCAGAAACACATTGATCGAGTGCAAGGGATCATTGAGCCGTACAAGGCAGTCATGTCAGCGCAGCAGGCTACAGACTCTATACGAAGAAGGAAGAAAGATTCGTACTGTGGATTTTCCGAGGCTGAGTTGAAGATGAGAGAGCTCATTGATGTAGACAATATGCAGCCGTTCCGAGTCGATGCACTTCAATACGATTCGAGCTCGCAATAGCCTGCTGTACGTTCGATGGGATGCGTTAGGGTTAGTGAACCCTAAACAATCACTGAGCCCCAGTTACATTGAAACCCAAAGTAGAATCCAGTCGGATATCTCCACTACCAGGATAATGTTAGCTAGCCTTTGCCCCGCCGCTTGCACACCAAAGAACTGTCTCCATAGAAATCAATGATTTACACACCCGTGACGCCGTTTCGGATGCATGTACATATATAGTACATTCAAGTTCATTGCATACATCTTCAAATACAGCTGAGATATAGAGAACTGTATCTTCAAAAGCGAGTGAGACGCGAGCAAGCCAAGAGCGCAACAGGAAGCTCAGAGAGCACAACACAAAATAACACTTCCCGAACACCTCGACAGCTGCCACACCCAACTGCACCTAGCCCTTACTGTCTATCCAGATTCGAAGCACTCCACACAAGGGATTCATTGAATGCAAACGATAAGCTTCGGCTAAGACAACTTTGCTGGTTGAACGACTTTCCTGATCGACAGGCATGGATCTCGGGGATCAACCAGCCTACATTCAGCCATCATGATCTTCCAGGTCTACCAAAAATGAGAAAACATTATCACAACAATATAATCGTGTCTTAAATCCGGCAATGGCCCGCTAGAGCGTTCTGTTACTGATGCAGTCGTCTTCAAGGCATCTGAGCGCTTATTCATCTTGCAATAAATGGTGCTTTCTCCAATGCCTCAGCCTGTGCTCTCCATACTATCCTTCCCAACTCCACAAGCTCTGGCCCAAACTCTGCCAAGACGTCATGCGCATCTAAACATGCCGTACGAAGCTCTTCATCATATTCTTCATCGGTTCCAAAGGTTGCGGCCTTCCACTGCCTCCTCCATCTCTCCACAGCGAGGAGAGCCTCGCAGTGTTGGCTTTGAATATCGGTAGCAACCATGTAGAAAGATGAACGCTTCGCATGATGCATTGTCGGCTTGAAGAGTTTGGTGGAAGAGAACTTGTTGAACGTGTGCAGCAAGGCGACGGTGTTTGCAGCCTCAACTTTATGCAGAAAGACGACCATAGTCCCGCCAACCTTGACGTGCCCAAGACCAAGAGCAAGTTGGGTGATAGTCAGCCTGCGAGCTTGTCGGGTCTCTCGGTGCGCGGCACGAACGTGGGTACGGAGGATCTGACCATCGCACAGGACAAGATCGAAGAGCTGTCCAGGGTCGAGTTGTTGTGGTAGCAAATTTTTTGCTTCGGCATGATCTGCTGCGAAGCCCGCGATGCCTATATCTGCAGCAGGCATCGTAACATCGAGAAACTTGACTGTTACGTTAGGGTACCCGTTCATGAGCTTCTTGTGGCCTCCGTCCACAACAGGCAAGCTGAATCCTGTGGCGTGAGCCCCAGGGTTTAGATCCAATGTCGTTGCAAGAAAACCTCCAGGTGCCATACATAAATCGAGAACGATTGGGTTGTTCGCGTCCGTCCTTGAGAGTGCGAGGGCGCCGGTTGATTGGTGCATTTCTTGGCCAATCTCTTCCATCATCTTATAGAAAATAGTGGCCATCATCTTATTAGCGTTGTCGGCATTGTGGCGTTGCTTTTCGAAATATCGATCACCTTTTGGGTTGCTCCAGCCCTATTTCAGTCAGCGGCATCGCTACAAAGATGAGTCGAAGCTGTTAGAGTGTTCAATCACCTGCTGTCGAAGCTCGGTTAGCATCCGATACTCTGCGACATTCGTCTGCAGGTGCTGTGCTATTATGGCGCCGGCACATCGTTCTTGTTGGACAGGAAGGTCCTGTGGCCGGTCTACTTTCTCTTGAAAGCTGTCGTTGAGTGCATTGTGCAGCAGATCATTGTTACGTTCCTCCGCTCTGCATGTAGACATATCCATTGATCTTCAAACTGGACAAACAGGTTGTTGGATTGATATATTTCAAAAAGCACGGGGAACATTTGCAGTATCTACTGCTCTTCATTACCCTGGAGCCACGAAAAGCTTCCACACGAAACTTGCAAGGAAGTTTCACGGCAGTCTCAATCATGCGTGGCACAAGTAGATTGGCTTCGAGACGGAATTCGGGTGTCACAAAGCTAACCTCATCCAGACACTGCCTTGACCGGAAGTCGAATTAGGACAAGGCTATGAGTGTGATGTAGACTCCTGGAAACGGCTGAGAAAAAGAAACGATAAACAAAAAAACCAGCGCTCTTTGACGAGCACCCTTGCTACATACCTACGCTTGCATCTCTTAGCACCGGTTGCGCATTCCTAGACAGCTTCAGCTGTGGCGTCTATCACCGTTCTTGAAATATCTTGCCTAAACCTTCAAAGACTTGAGACCGATCATCAATAATGAAAGACGAACTCACAACAGTTAAAGAACGCCATGTGGTTTGCATGGTGTATATGGAATGTTGGAGCGGTTCCCCGTCTACTGTTACCACACCAGTCAAGACACCGGTACTTGAGCGTACAAGAATCATTACCACATCCGACACTAATCTCTTTTCGTAGGTTCTTTGGCCCCAAAGATGTAATTACCAAAGTGGGTTTAGCGCCCCCTCGATCTACTACATTTCTGGAGCGTTCCGCAGCACGAGGTTTTGTCGCCATCTTCCGTGCGGTCTTCATTATGGCGCACGTTTAACGAAGTCTCTATATATAGAAAGATCATACCGTTAGCGTCTCTCTGCCTTTCAGGCTCCCGCAAGCGACGTAACGATTGGAATGACCCTCAACGAGCGGCCTCACGCTTCTTGAAGATGCTATTCGCAAGGTTAAGCCCATCATGTGCTGGAATGGGCGCCCAATCTATGTGACACGTCGCCGCCATGCATCGGCCGCTGATCCAAGGTGGGGCACAGACTCATGGGTAACAGGCGCCAGCACGTGCTGTACGCCTTCACTAGCCCGCCAGGGACGGGAAATGCACCATACCGTTCTCCTTTTCATTTGCGGTTCCAGATGAAGCGAAAAGCTCAATCACAAAAGTACGATGGCTCTGACTAGTGAAACTCCTCAGCGGTCTAACTTGGCGGCTTTCTTGCTTTCGCAAGAGCCACGTGAGGTCTTCGATACAAGCAAGAATCCGAAGTTGCACACCTCAGTGCCTTAGGCGATTATTGCCACGTCAACCCTTTCCTCTAGATTAGACATGCAGTGACGTGCTCTTTCTTCCTGATCACATAACTGTATGTCTTTGAATTTGTCAACACAGGCTTGGTATTCTAGCCTATCGTCATAGCTTCATCTACTAACCTTCCCCTCTATGTCCTTAGCCTCTTTGCGTGCCGGGCCGAGCCACCAATATTTTGACTTCCCGGCAGCCTGGACTCTGTGCACGCGATGATATGTCTGCATCTCCATACATGTTGCATGCTCCGACTGCTCCAAAGAACAACGGGGACCCCTCCTATACAGTAGATTACCTTGGCGTTGCCGCCTTGTCGCTTGACCTGTAAGAAGCCCACGCTCATGGCGTGACAGCCTTTGTTCACCATCGCACCACCATCAAGCTCTGATCGCTGCCGCAACTCCTGCTGGGATGACGTTTGCTCAAAATGCGAGGATAAGCACCTTTCATCAATCATTGGAGGGTTTATCACGCGGTACTTTCTCACGATTAAGAGACGGTAATGTATCTCTTACCAAAATCAAACAGTAACAGAAGACGAGGTTAACGATTGATTCAAAGTCAGGGACTACGAATGAAGGTGGCAAAGATTATAGATAAAGCGTAGCTGACGCTCCCCAAAGACCGATCGTTCTCCGTTCCATTTCATCTATCTATACTTAGCCAGCATACCCACCATACGACAAAGATTGCCTCTGCCGAATAATAATACGATCTTGGAACTCACAAAACTCTGCCACGAAGAAACCGGTCGTCTGAATTCCTTACGTAGCAATCTAAAATCATTCGTGCCATCGGGGCTTGGTGCTCCGGCACTTCTGTCTCTGGTGGCTGATTCGTGCCTTTTCGCCAGTGTTCCCTTATCTCGCAGCACGCTTCGCTCATGTCTCCTCTATGTCCTCATAGCTCATCACATTCGCCTTTCCCAGAACCATGGACTTGGTCGATTGGCGAACTTTGGCTTCGTCGTTCACTTTGGAGAGGTGTCGAATGGGGTCCCCCTGGAGGGCCCGTTCGGCAAAGGGCCTTTGGGCGGCTTTGACGAGGTTCCGTCGGCGCAGTGCCTATGTGCACGTCTCATTAAGCACATGAGCACCCTGTTTGATCTGGTTACACGGCGACATGAGGACTTCTGCTGTCGCTGGCATCAAGGGTGTTTGCAATATTTCGCCTTGCGAGTATGAGCCCACCATCATTTCCTCGGCTCCTAGGATCGTTGGTTCGGTGAGGCGCCTTAGTGTACTTCTGAGCGCTCTCTCTAGGTTGAATGGGAACAAAGTGCTTGAGAGCACCCGGCCGTGATGGTCTCTTAGTGAACGCCCTCACCCTTGGAGGGCTGCATAGAGAGGTGGAATGGTCCTCGCCTACCCTGCATATACCTACTCGATGCAATCGGTCAAGCTGGTCGCGATAGGTTCCCTTCCAAGAAGCAAAGACGCCAATGTCACCGGGCCAGAGCTTGTGTGAGGTGTGTGAAGGAAGACGACACAAGATGATAACTTCTCGAAGCGTACATTAAGACCTCGAGCGTGTCGTGTGTTCTAAAGCCACCACAGATTAGGAAGCGTGTCTTCTGACACACCAGCTCTTTATTTTAGAAGTGAAGATCGACTATGGTGCATCTGGCAATTATCAGTGAACAGTATCTGTGTGCCAATGCAAGGCTCCCTACTCATTTCTTGTACATCCAGTTTCGCAGTCGCAGACCTTCGATTTCGTGTCCAATGAGTCGAAAGTGTACACATAGTCCTCGATCATCTCCATCCCACTCTAGCCTTTACAATGACCGTGTTTACATCCTTCACAAAGATGACTCTTGTGTGGCGCTCTGCTCTGACCTGAGTGTTGCTGCCTTTCCACTTGCACTCCACACCACTTTTTGAGACGATACGCAACTCTTTCTGCATATGAATCATCCAGTTTTGGTTTGCTGAGCTTGCTACAGGCCTTGCAGCGTTGATGGTAGACTCTTGCGTTGTACTCTGCCCCAGGATACGTGCGTATGGTAGTGGCTATCAGCTTGCTTGACCATCCATGGGTTGGACAACTACGATTGTAACATACGAATCGACCCATGATGTTAGTGTCGTACTCTTCCTCGCAGTCGCTGTCGTCACCCTCATGGAAATTGAAGAAGAGATTGTGCTGTTCAAGCAAGGCAGACACCGCATGATGGTGTGACGGATACAAAGACCAAGGCTTGGACGGCTTTGCAGTGGGCTTTGTCTTTTTGCCAGGCATAACGCGGCCGATTGCAGGTTGGATGTTTAAAGAAGCGTGTCGAGAGTATGTTGATTAAGATTGATGGAGAGGAATGTAGGAGTCCGAGCGAAACAACGAAAGAGCAGGCAAGGAACTTGCTGAGGGTGAAACTAAGAGATCAAGGCTGAGTGAATTTTGCAATCCTTAACAACTAAAGATGTGATTGGCGGAACTCCTCGGAGTGACTATTGCCTGCATTGCAGCTGTTTGCGTGTCACTTAGTTGTTGGGCGTTGGAAAATCTATGTGGTTACACTGCATAAAAATGCAGGATCTCCGTCACGAATATGATGAGTGAGAGGAAGCCAACAAAGAAGCTCTATGCAGACTTGCTGGCTTGATTCGGAACATCAATCCCGCTGCGAAGCTTCATTCAAAGGTCGAGCTGGAGATCGTTAGTAAGGAAGTCCGGGACCCCGGAGATCCGAGAGCAGGCGGAACGTGGGAGTGATGCTCTGCCTCCGAACGTCAGAGCTCAGTGGACCACACAGTCAGACCGCTAGGTAGATGTCGCCGAAGCTGGGCCTATGCCAATGTCCTTCAATTGCAGAATTGCAGCCGACTGTGCTTCTGACGCCGACATTAATAATCATGGCTTGAGCAGCCACATTTCTCAGGAAGGTGAACCAAACGTTAGGATGCGTTGGTTTACGCCGTAAACCGAATTCTTTTGGTGATTATCGATAAGGGCGCTCGGGCCGCCCCACCATTAAGGCTAAGGAGTTCAAGCGCACGGCTAAGAAAAGGGGCTTCGACTATGTGTATTATGCATACAATATCTGTATCCCTCTGCTCTTCCCATATTATCACAAGATTCACCAGCTCAACCCAGGGAAGAAGGTGTGGCTTATCCAAGATAACGCACCTCCACATAAGAAGGCCTTCAGGCTGCTCAAACACCAAATCGAGAGAGAAGGAATCATCATTGTTGACTGGCCAGTCAACTCTCCAGAGCGCCATCCAATTGAGCAGTACTTTAGCTATATGGAAGACCAGCTTGACGACTATGAGGCTAACTCAGCTAGTAAGCAGGTGAAGCAGTGGGCAAGAGAGGAGCTAGAGAGGCAGTGGAAAGGAGATATTGGTTGGTGCGGAACAGAAGGTAAGGGCTTGCATTGCTATGAAAGGAAATAATAATTGGCATGAATGAATGCGCCTCCTCAACTGTAGCTACTACTGCCTATTTGGGAAGCATACACAGCTTCTTGGTGGTGATGCAGCAGTTTTCCATGTTGTGGAGGCATTTTGGTGTTCTCTGGTCACGTGCAGGCGGTTGATTGATTTCCTACAATCAGGGAGTACAAAAATGGAGTAGCGCTTGAGTTAAGCCAAATCAGCTTCTCTTTTCGGCTGACAGTATTGGCGCAAAATGATCCGGCTATCCCGAAATTTAGCCGACCTTGCATTTTCATCAAGAAGTCCTCGCTCATTAAAGAATAGTACTCCTGAGCTGTAACATAGCATACGTTTACCACATCCCGAGCATCTCTTTTTTAAATCAAGAGCTTCGTCGGACAACTCTCCTGTAATGGATCCAGCTGCAACCAGGTCTTCGGTGCTATGCACGAGAGCTCTGAGACGTTCAACGTACTCCGGCGTCTTTACAACGGGGATTGCGACACTGGATACACAGCTTTTAAGCGCGATAGTGGTCGTGGGCACTTCTGGGTGCTCTTTATTTGAGGAAGAGTTGTCGAAGGCCATGTTTCGATGTGGTGTTCATATCGAAAGTTGATGCCGTTAGCCGCTCAAATAGATCGTTTAGCGATTACGTTAGTCGTACGTCACCTGAAACAATACTGATCAAGATGGATTAATAAGTGATGCAAGTGTTGAGTCAGAAACATGATGAGGGAAGCCAAACCGTTGAATAGTAGAGATGTTGCTGTTGCCGAAGGCCCTCGAGCGGTAGAAGAACAAGATATGATGATCATTGAGGGTTGACATAGTACTCGTCATGTCGGACCTTCGGGGCGGCTGTCGAATACACGCCCAAGAGCAGCCGCTCAAGCATTAGGCAGATCCGTTCAGATGCAGAGGTCTGAATGAGCTGAAAAGCTCGTCTACAACTACCCCATCCTCAAAGATAGTGCCATGTTGTCTCACTTGTCGCGAAGGCCCTCAACAATAATTTTCGAGAAGTGTTGAGGTGAACTCGGAGTGAGTTTGGCAAAAACAAACAGCAGTTGGCTGCGAAATCCTCACCCAATGCATGAGTTATGCGACTAAGTCGCCAGTAGCCGCTATGTATCATGTCCCAGGTGACCGGGACGATACGACGACTTTTCAGCTCCAAGACATCCAGCAACATAAGCATTTGGTTGGTCCAACCAGCAGATGAGTTGTTAACGTGGCGGAAGACATAAATTTAGTATAACCGCAACTGGGAACAAAACAAACTTCTCACCTCTAGATAAGCAAGTTTCGTCGTTGATGGTGAGTGTGGAAAGGCTCGGGAACTTCCAAGATGCGGAGAGAGATTCGTCTGGGCACAAACTTCTGTTTCAGCTTGTTCCGCAGGGGCAGCGCACTTCTATCAGCCGTAGTCAAAATCGACACAACATCGCTCAGTTTGAGAGTGAATATTGTTATTCTTGAATTGTTAGCCTCCCCGTCCGGTCTGTGAAGTGACAGCAAACCGATTTTCCTCTCTCACGCTCACGTCTGCGTCGGAATCGACACAAAACACGGCTTCCACAAGTTGACCAGAAAAATGAGCCCCGATCTTATTGCCGCTCAGCCTACCCACCCAGCGATCTTGGACGTCGAGATGGCGGCTCTGACATTGCAATTGTGAGGAGACTAAATGCCACGGTTAGGAACAAAAAGGCAAACACCTGACGAGTAATGCTCCCGATCTGGCCTTTTCGATATTCCAAACTAAGGTGCTGTGCACATCGCCTCTCTGCAGGAGCTGAGGCTTTACCCACAGCGTCGCTAATGCGGTAGGCACAGACGGTCCGGTTATTGTAGACATCACATAGGGCAACGCTCAGACACAATCAGATAGACTTCTGACCTTGTAATTAATGAGCTCGAGGCTCAACCGCCATATGCGGGAGCGGGTCTCAATGTCACCACACAGAGAGGATGTCTACGCTAGATCGCACGCAATGCTGATCACGATCACGACGCTGAGCTGGATAATGAGGACGATTATGCCGGTCCGCCGATGACGTACGTAGAGCGCCAAACAAAGGTGCTACAGAAATTGCCTCGATATCACTCTCAATGCAGTCTCTGCTACAACTAATATCCGTCTTCCGAAGTTATTCCGTTGCAGTGCGAGGATCTTTACTGTGTCAACCGCTTGAGAAGTCTGTTCATACGGTCTACCAAGGATCAAACAATTTTTCCTCCGAGATGTTGTCGCAATCAAAATTCCTCTACACCTCATTACCACGGAATTATCCGTAGACGAATTGGAGACGATCCACATCGCAGCGATTAAATTCTACCACCGATAAAACACACTGCAGCAACGTCGTGTGCGGTAGATTCATTCCTCCAGGCCGAATCAGAGCAGACCGAGCTGGTTGCGATCGATGTAGCGCTGCGACTTATGCATTATGCAAAAACAGCTTTCACCAGGACGAATGCATTGCAGATCTTGCTCTTCAAGACACATTAGCTCCGGCCGTAAGCCAAAGGTTGGCGGCATTGTGTTGCGTGCAGAGCTATAGTCAAACTAAACCATGGATGCTATCACATGACATAAGACATAATTTCAATGCTTTGTCTGGTTCTCGATAACTGCTGACTAGGGCGCATGTAGATGCAAATGCGATGCTGAATGCTGTTACACATGCGGTCTGTTGTGAAAAACTTGTCTTTGCGACCGATGGAGTGAACGCAATTCATTGGTGAGAGCGGAGGAGGTCGCTGACAGAGAAACTGTGCGACCTTTACTTCATCAGCAAAGACAGCGTCGTGTAGTATAGTGTTCTGTCAGGTCTTCAAGTCAAGAAGCTCGAATATGCCATACTCTGCTTTGAGCTGCTCGCTAAACCGACGAAACTCCCGCATCGGAACTGCTCAGTCATACACAGATGAGTGCGAGAGGCGGAGCTCAAGGCAGGTCAAGCGAAAATCAGGATCAAGGTGGTCGTGGCAGCAATAGAGGATACTACGGAGGGTTCACTCGGGGACACGGTGGTCCAAGTCTGACTGAAGTCTATGAGCTGTCCCGCCAGCGCACGAATTCAATCAAGCCAGAGATGTCATTGTGGTAAACCTGTCTTGGGTTTCAGGCGCTCGGAAATGGAGAGTGAAGCTGCTGTAACGCTAACACAAGACCAGTCCACTTCTCGAAAGCGCAAAGTATATATCGAGCCCACGGCTGCCTCAACGCTCCGGATCCAGACCCAACGGAACCCTGGTGAAATTGTGGGCAAAGTATGATTCTTGAGCATCTCGTCTGCTGTCTATTCCTTTGGATCGGACAGGACACAATGCTGCGTCTAGGATGATGATACCCGTGTTGGGGTAAACTTCGGAACTTGTATCTATCTCAATATACCTAGGCCTATGCTTGTCTCTAGAAATTGGAACATGTTGGAGGTGGTAGGCTTGCAGCTATCGTTGTGTTCTATGTACAGTGCGAATGTCCACGAGTATGCCCGAGATCGCCGCTTGTAACTCCCAATACCCAGTCAAGATGATTGTGTATACGTTTAGCCTGCCATTTGTCTACGCATGTAGTACCTTCCTTCGAAGAATTTGTTGCGACTTCAATATTACGTCAAGCCTCTGGAGCAATAATTGGTACTTGGAGTCTTTCGCTTCCAAGTCTCGATTAGAGGGCGTCCAATTCCTCAGCTTCCATCCCCGTATGATCGCTCGGCGTATCGCCGATTCCGCTTCATCGACGCAATCTAACGCGATTTTGTAAGCGCATGTAGACAAGATGCACATGACCCGCTGGTTAGAAGTCATACCTTTAACATTCAAGAGGATAAAATCTTTATGAATGCTCCTCATGATCTCATCATACTGTTTTATTTCCGGCAAAGTATCATCAAATACAATGTTAGTCTTCGAAGGACAGCAACTGTCTCTATCGTTGTCTATACCTGTTAGTTTCTATCATGCCATTTGGTGGACGATCCAACCATACCTGTAAATGGTGGGTTCCTCATTGCATGGAGAATGGCACAGTCTTCTGGACTGCGGGGCTGCAAAGAAATGATGTTCGCTGCGATGGTCAATCTCCATCGTGGCTCAAACAGTTCGGCAATACTGACAGCTGCAAGGAGCTCATCTTGGCTTGCTTCTGTCCTTGCTGTTGTACCATTATAGATCCGCCGGAGCCGTATGACCTCATTTGCCCAAGGTGGACGATCCGTCACTTCCCACATGCTGAAATCCTGCAGTGAGGGTAAGGTATTGAAAAGGCCGCGATCGATCATTGCTTGAGCTGATACGATACCGCACTTGGCCTCGATCTTCAGCGACCCTTGAGATAGATACTCTCCAAAGTAGTAACCCGTTGTCCGAAGCTTTTGCAAGTTTTTCAACCTGCTGTCGAACAAGTGGTACGCTTTAATAAGATCTAAGTCTTTTATGAAGATACCTTCCGAGAAGCTTTTGGTATCAACGATGCATAAAAATATGTCGTCCAGAGGCGAGTTGTCCCTTGTATTGGCGTGGAGGTGGAAGATATATACAAGAGCAAATAGTAACGAGCTAGTCCATGATACCAGATTGTCCTCGCCTTCGCACCATCGCAAATGCCTGTTTATCATTGCCGCTACCTGCTCATCTTTTTCTCGGGAGAAAATATCGATTGCGTAGTCTGCGTGCATCTCTCGAGCATCTTTCGATTTCGTCCAGGATGCATCAGTGCTCCCGCAGGACTTTGGAGTAAAGATTCGAAAGAGGTAGCGTGGTACGTTAGTCAGTGTACTGTTGAGCCACGCCTTTTTTCCAGTAGGGCGAAACGGCAACCCTTCAGGGTCTCGAAGGTTCAAGCCTTGCAGCTGTTGTGTTAAATGCTCGGCCTCCATAGTAGCGTTGAAAGATACGTAGCAACAGGAGCGAGAATAGAAAGAAATTTCACCTTGTTTGGACTGAGAAACTGATAGATTGAAGGGTTTTAGCTAATTACTTAGAAAGCGCTAGATATAAAAGTTCTATAGCTAAGATATAGTATAATAAACAGGAGTAGCGTCATTAAATAGATCTAATTTAATATGTCCTAGCTATTAATATTATTAGTGAAGTAATAAGGCATAGATTATTACTATATTAGATAAATAGCTCTAACTACTATAATCATACTAATATCCTCTTTTCTGTTTATATAATAATACTACTAATGTGAGCATGTCTAGATAACTAGCACTAAGCCTATGCGTTTACAATGAAACATATTCTTCTATAAGTTTAATAGCTTCTCCTTCGCGATCTTGTGCTTTCCAAGTCAACGCTAGGTTAGCCATACTAGTTAGCGTGTCGGGATGGTCCTCCCCGAGCTTCTCCTTGCGAATCTCTATTACTCGCAAACCCAGCTCTTCTGCCTCGTTCCATCGACCTTGATTCCTGTACGTCTC
>Ga0160427_10000238_pt1 | contig 36205 bp, 32 predicted proteins | sample SolpanmetagenomL_FD_108194 | JGI IMG/M metagenome (GOLD analysis project Ga0160427, IMG submission 108194) | Solar panel surface microbial communities from Lawrence Berkeley National Laboratory, California, USA - L | ecosystem: Engineered > Built environment > Solar panel > Unclassified ...
AAGCTTAAATTCGCGGCTGTGATTCCGTCCTGGCATCTGGGCTCCTTCGCGGTGTAATCAGCCTACCGGCTGATCCATGCGAAGTGTCTTGGCTGCTGGTCCTGTCCGGGGGGTTCATTCCAAAGCGCTGGCCGCCGCACAAACCCACGCCGACGTGGTGACGGCCGTCCTGACCCCTGCCCTTCACGCACTGGAAGCCATGGCCGGCGCTGTGCTGCTGGTCAATGAGGAGGCGCGGGCCCTGCGGATGATCGGGCATCTCGGGTACGATCCTGGCACCCTGACCATCTGGCAAGAGGGGCCGCTCGATGACCGGGTGCCCGCTGCAGACGTCCTCCAGCTCGGACATGCCCTCTACTTCGAACATGCTGGAACGCTCAAGGCCGCCTATCCCGACCTCGAGGACCGGACCGGCGCTGTGGCCGCCGTGGCGAGCGCGGTCCTACCGATGTTCATCGGTGGACATCCACTCGGTACTCTGGTGCTCGATTTCAGGGAGCCGCATACCTTCAGTGCGGAAGAGCAGTACTTTCTGCGGACGCTGGCGGCTCAGTGCACCATCGCCCTGGACCGCGCCGGCCATCTGGAGGCGCTTGGAGAGCGACTCGAAACTCGCGGCCGCAGGATCGAAGAAGATGCCCGGGCACAGCAAGCGTTCGTGGCCTTCACCGAGGCGGCCGGCAGCGAGATCGACCTCCGTCACCTTGTCAGGCAGGCCATAGAAGTCCTCGGCGTCCGCTTTTCTGGGGCCAGCATCGCCTACTACGAGCTGGAAGAGAACCTCTGGAAGGCGCGCGTCTGGAGTGACGACGTCGACCCGGCGTTCGCCGCGATCGTCGCGGCCGGACTTCCGGCTGGAACTCCAGTGTTCGCCCAGGTCCTCCAGAGCCGACAACCGGTGTTCACCGACGCCTGGAACGCGGAGCGGGAAGGCGTGGAGTCCAGCGAGGAATATACGGCCGCCGCCCTGTACCCGCTGATTCTCGACGGCCAGCTCAAGTGGCTGCTGACCCTTGGAATCCGCAAGACCAAGTATTGGAACGAAGCCGACCGGAGCCTGGTCCGGGCTGTGGGCCGCGGACTGAACCTCGCCCTGGAACGTACGGAGGCGGCCCGCCAGCTGGTGCTCCGGAACACTGAGTTGCAGGCCAGCAATGCCGAATTGCAGGCGCGCACCCGGGCGCTGGAAGCCTTCGCGGACCTGACGCGTGACCTCGCCCTGACCAGCGATCCACTCCGGCTCATCCGGCGAGCCCAAGAAGTCATGCTGTCGCTGCTGGCGGATGGAGCAAGCATCTACTATGAGCTCGAGGACGACCGCTGGGTCAAGCGGGTGCAGTCCGGCAGCCTCCGGTCGCCCGAGCTACAGACCGCGGTTGACGCCAGCCTGCCGTATGCCGAGGCACGAAACATGTATATCCCCTGGACCACCGGGCGACCGCATTTCCAGGACGAGTATGACCGGCACACCGACAACATCGCTCCGCTTGTCGGCCATATTGCTGCATCGGCCACCTTGCCTGTGAAACAGCAGGGCAAGATGGTCGGCGTGCTGGCCATCGCACTGTTTGACCAACGCATCTGGTCGTCGGTAGACCGGGTGGTGCTGGAGACTGCGGTCCACAGTCTGGAACTGGCTCTGGACCGCACAGCGCAGACCCAGAGGCTGGAGGAAGAACGAACGGCCCTGGAGACCTTTACACGCTTCACTGAGCAGGTCGGCAGCGAAACCGATGTGCAGGTGCTTGTGAAGGAGGCGATGTTTCTTCTCGAGGAGACCTGCGGGGTGGACGTTGTCTACCTCGAACGTGACGGGGAGCTGTTCAAGGCCACCGCCTGGAATTCTCTGTTCGACCCCACGTTCCTGCTGAGGCTGCAGAACGGCTTTCCACTGAAGCGGTCGAGCCTCGCGCTTGTGCTGCGCGAGAAAAGCGCAGCGTTCATCGACCATTGGAGTGACCACCAGGACGCCGCCGGCATGGTGATTCCGGAGTCCCTGCACCTGCAGGCCGTGGCGGGTTACCCGCTCTTTCAGGACAGCGAGATGCAGAGTGTGCTGCTCATGGGGTCCCGGAAGTCGGTGGCCTGGACCGACCGGAAGAAAGGGATCTTCCGCGCCGTCGGACGGAGCCTGGAGCTGGCGCTCGACCGGGCGCATCAGACCCGGACCGTCATCTCTCAGCGCGACACGCTGGATAGCCGCACCCAGGAGCTGGCCGCCTCGACAGAGGAACTTCAGGCATTCTCCTACTCGGTTTCGCATGACCTGCGCACCCCGGTCCGGCATATGCTGGGCTTTCTCAAGCTCGCCAGGACCTCGCTGGATGGCCGGCTCGACGAGCGCAGCCAGCGTTACCTGGACATGGTCGAGCAGGCTGGGGGACAGATGAACACCCTGATCGACGCCCTCCTCGACCTGTCGAATGCCGCCCTGCAACCACTCCGCCCGACGACCGTCGATTTGAACGAGCTCATGGGTCAGCTCCAGACCAGTCTGCTCCCAGATCTGCTGTCTCGAAACGTCCAGTGGGACGTGGCCCCGCTTCCCACCGTGCAGGGCGACCGGGACGCTCTGAAGCAGGTGCTGACCCAGCTGACCGAGAATGCCCTGAAGTTCACCCGCACCCGCGACCCGGCCATCATCCGGGTCTGGGCCGAGGAGCAGGACAGCAGCTGGAAAGTGTCGGTGGGCGACAATGGGCTGGGCTTTGATCCGCGGTACCAAGACCGACTGTTCAACCTGTTCCAGCGGCTCCACACGATGCAGGAAGCGGCTGGCTCAGGGGTAGGGCTGGCGAGCCTCCGCCGCCTGATCGTGAAGCACGGCGGACAGGTGTTCGCCGAAGGAAGGTTGGGCGAGGGCGCGACCTTCGGGTTTACCCTTCCCAAGAGCATTCTGTCTCAACCGTCTGGAACCGACATGGACTGAATCCGTCATCCAGGTGGCAGCGTTTCGAGAACGGCAGTTTCCATTCAAAGCCGATCTGGGAGATTTTTTAAGTGGTGCGGCCGGAGGGAGTTTGCGCCAGATCATGAGGCGAGTGGTCAACTCGACACACCCCAGATATAGGTCCAGACGCTTCTCCTAACGGGTCTGCGAGACAGCGGAAACGACTGAACCAACTGCGCCCGACCTCCACTCTTGGCGGCGCTCTGAGTGACGTTCGAGATCGCTGGGACACGAATCGGCTGTTCCGCTAAACGTTCGACCTGTGCCAGGTTAAGCCCTGTATTGAGGTGGTCGTGATGAGGGTGTAAGGCAGCATGATCTACCGTGGACGGGTGACGATGCTCTCGACGGGTTTCATCAACCTCTGTGTGCTGGTCGCCTTCACCTTTGTCGGCAGCCTGACGTACACCGGAACGCACAGCCGTCACGTGTCCCGGTATCTCTTCCGCTATCTGCTCAGTGTCGCCTCCGGGGCCGCCCTGATCTTCTACAGCGTGACGCTCAGCCCTGGCGTCCGGGTCGATTACCGCTACATGCCTGTGGCGCTCGCCGGATTGTTCGGTGGTCCGCGCGCCGCTTTTGGCGTGGCGCTGCCGTTGATCGCCTACCGGTTCTGGATCGGCGGTCTCGGCGCCCCTGCCGGGATACTCAGCCTCTTGATCTGCGCCCTACTGGCATCGTACTTCGCTCCCGCCTTCCGGGAGCGGCGGATCACCCGGAGGAATCTTTGGATTCCACCAGTCCTGTTTGCTTTGACCAACCTCACCGTACTGATCATTCCCGGTCAGGGCTGGCACCTGTTCGAGACGGTCTATCCAGTCCTCGTGGTGCTCCATAGCCTGGGATTGATGGTGGTGTTCAGCGTGTTGCAGAGCCGCTTCGGCGTGGTCGCGGAGACCCTGGGGTTCGAGCGCCTGGCGTACCGCGACGCCCTGACCGGGACACTGAACCGACGGGCCTTCAACCGGGACCTCGAAACTTTACCGGAAGGTGCAACCTTCCTGCTATTGCTGGACCTCGACCGGTTCAAGACCATCAACGACGAACGGGGTCATCCTTTTGGTGACCGGGTGTTGGTCGCATTGAGCAGCGTGCTGCACGAGTCCGTGCGGGGAAACGACCAGGTATACCGGATTGGAGGCGAAGAGTTCGCGGTGGTGTTGCAGGGCACAGATGCCAGGGGAGCGGCCTCGGTCGCGGAGCGTATCCGGTCCACGGTCGAACAGCAGGTCGGAGCACGGTGCGAGGCGGCTGACCTGTCCACCACCGTGTCGATCGGTCTGACCGAGTGGACCGGAAGTGGCAGCCAGAGTCTCCAGGTTGCCGACCAGCTGCTCTACAAGGCCAAACACAAGGGGCGCAACCAGGTGCAGACGACAGCTTTCTTCGCGATGCTGTAGAAGCGAACCGCCCAGACCGGGACAAAATCCCCCGTTCAGTCCAGCAATCTTCTCAAATGAGCGACCAGTGGATGACCACAGGCATACATTTAGTTGTTCGAGAGCTGGGTCGTGGCGCTCGAGGGTTTCCCGAGCGGCAGGAGTCGGGAACTGCCAGTTCACTCGCACCGACCGCCGCTTATGGTCTGTTTCCCAGGCGAGAAGTTCCCGCTCCACCGCGTCCTTACTGGCCAAGCGCTGACCGAGACAGTGCCGCTGTCGGGCAGACCATTCGAGTTCAGCCCTATTCAGCCACGAAGCATGTTTTGGCGTGTAGATCCACTCGAAACGCCCGGTGAGTCTCTATGCTTCATCTGCGAGAACGTGCTGATACAGCGCACCAGACGTGTGGGTGGACACCTGATCGAGAAGAACCAGCCCCATGCTGTCCCGGCTGGAGCCGCTGGAGCGAGAGTACGGCATTGAATGGCAGATTTCCACGGAGGCGGCGCGTGAGCGCCTGCTTCATCCTGGCCACGGGGTTGCTCATCCCCTGACTTTTGTCCCCCGACTCTCAGGCACGCCATTCGTGGGTCGGCACGCTGAATGCCAAGACCTCGCACGCATCCTGAACCGTTCTGAGGTTCGGCTCTTGACGCTGATGGGACCAGGGGGAATTGGAAAAACACGTCTGGCGCTGGAGGTGGTCGCCGCCAGTCGGCGCGATGAGCTGTTCGTTTCTCTGGAGGCCCTGCCTCCGGCACCTGAACTGTTGCCCGGTGCCGTGGCAAAGGTGCTCGGCCTTCCCCTTCCCACGCATCTCACCCCCTTCGAGGGACTGCTGGCCATCCTCAAAAACCGTCGGATCCTGTTGCTGCTGGACGGCGCCAAACATCTGCTGGTGGGTGCGACCGCCCTTTCAAGGCTCGTTCACGCTTGCCCGGCCGTGAAGGTCCTGGTGACCTCGCGGGCGCCCCTCGGGCTCACGGAGGAGTGGGTGATGTCTATCGGGGGGCTGGATCTCGCCCCGCCTGACCTGCCCTTCGAAGACGCGATTCAAGTGGAATCGGTGGTCCTGTTCACACAGCGTGCCAGGCGCGCGAAGCTGAATTTCCACCTCACGCCGGACGACTTGCCCGCCGTCCAGCAAATCTGCCAGGCGGTCGAGGGTTCACCGCTGGGTCTGGAACTGGCGGCGGCCTGGGTGGCGGCTGGAACAACAACTGGACAACCTCAGGATCTCCCTGAACGAGTGGCTGGAGCTGGACAAGGTGGACACGCTGGTGGAATGCCTGAATACACTGCGGCCCTCCTGGGTCCGGGCCGGGCGGACGCGCGAGGTGCAGGAGTGGTATGCCCTGGCCCTGAACCGAGAGGCGCACCTCGATCCCCGCTTGAAAGAGGATGCCCTCGCCATCAGCGGAGAACTCGCCTATCAAGCGGGTCGCCTGGACGAAGCGCTGCAGTTCCCGCAGACCACCTTGTCGCTCGGACGTGCGCGGGGCGCGAAAAAGCCACTGCAACACCTGCATCTTGGCATGGTCCTGCTCGCTTTGGGGGAACTGAGCGGCGCCAGGGTACAGACCCAAGATGCGGTGGCAGGCTTCGAGGAAAGGCAGCATGTTGGCGGGATTGCCGCCGCCGTGAACAATCCGGGAGAAATTCATCGGCCTCTGGCGAACCATGGCGAGGCCCTCGGGTTTAACCGGAAAGCCCTCCAGATCAAGATGGACGCTGGAAGCGACATCGAGACCGTCCTGCTCAATCTGGGAGATCTCGATAGGGAGACCGGCGACCTCGCCGCTGCTCAGGCGCACCTGATCCGTGCCCTGGAGGGGCTGGTCCAGCGCAACTTCATGGCTCTGATTCCAGCGGCGTTGAGTTTACTGGGGCAGCTCACGCTGGCACAGGGCAGGCCTGACGTCACAGCAGTTCTCCTGGGAGCCGCCGCCAGCCGACAGCACATCTCAGTGGACATTTCGATGAAAATATTGAGTTCGGCGCGGTAAAGGACCGGGCTCAGGCCGCACTCGGCGAACCAGTGTTTGCGGTTCATTGGCGTGAAGGAACGGCCATGACCTCGGCGCAACTCGTCATGTATATCCGATCAAGCCGGTAGAGCAAGCCACTCCTCACGAATCAGCACGGCGTTCCAGTCCGGCTCGGTATCAGGCTGTGGTTGGAGCAAGATGCCCTGCAGGGATGTGTTGCCTGAACTGGATCGGGGAGGCGAACCCACCGTGACCGATGCCAAGCCCCACCGCCACCGTTTCCCCATGACGATCATCCAGCACGCCATGTGATTGTCGCAGCGTTTTCCTCCGAGTTGCCGTGACGTGCAGGAAATGCTGCGCGAAGACAATGCAGTCGGGGACTATAAGCGGCGCAGAACTTCGACACGTGGAATCCGCAGGCGAACGCGCGGGTGGCGGTCGCCCTGCGGTATGCCCGGGAGGCCGGGCGGGACTGCCTCACCCGTTCAGGTGCTCTCAGTGCGAGCAAGCAACGGTGACCAGCTAGATTTGAGCCACGCCGCCGTCCACAAACAACTCGATGCCCGTAATAAAGCTGCTGTCGTCGGAGGCCAGGAACACCGCCGCTTTCGCCGTCTCCTCCGGCTGCCCCAACCGGCCCAGCGGCACGTTGGCGACGATGTAGTCTTTGACGAACTGCTGTTGCGCCGGCGTATCGCCCAGCCGGGTGACGCCAGGCGTTTCCGTTGGTCCGGGGCTCAGCGCATTCACCCGAATCCTGCGGGCCTGCAGATCCATCGTCCAGGTGCGGGCAAACGAGCGCACGGCGGCCTTCGAGGCGCTGTACACACTAAAGGCCGCCGCCCCCTTGGATCCGGTCGTGGATCCCGTGAGGATGATGGAGCTCCCGTCGCGCAGCAGGGGGAGCGCTTTTTGCACGGTAAACAACATTCCCCTCACGTTGATGTTGAACACTTGATCAAAGTATTCTTCCGTAATGGCGCTCAGTGGCACCATACCACCGCTCCCGCCGGCATTCGCGAACACAATGTCGAGGTGACCTTTCTGCTGGCGCACCTGCTCATAGAGGCGGTCGAGGTCGGCGAGATTCGCCACGTCACCCTGTACGCCGGTCACCTGCCGGCCGATCAGCTTGACGGCCGCGTCCAGCTCTTCCTGCCGGCGGCCGGTAATAAAGACGTAGGCGCCTTCCGCCACGAAGCGTTGCGCGGTGGCCAGGCCGATGCCCGAGCTGCCACCCGTGATGAGCGCGATTTTACCTTCCAGTTTTTTCATGACTCAGTCCTCGCTTTCAGAGTTTTTGAGGGTGAAGGCAGGGAACGTCTGGGTGGTTTCTGGAAGAGGGACGTGGTCATGGCGACAGTCTGGGCAATCGGCGCGGTGCTGCACAGAGAGTGTCACGCCATAGGACTGTCATTCCCACCCTCCCGCTCGTCCGACGGTGGCAGTACCATCCAGTCCATGGTGAAAGAAACCAGCTTGGCGGCGACCCTGCGCGTCTGGCGTGAACGGCTCACCCCTGCCCAGGCCGGCCTGCCTGACCGAACCTCACGCCAGACGACAGGCCTGCGGCGTGAGGAACTGGCCGAGCTGGCGGGCCTCTCGGTGGATTACCTCGTGCGGCTGGAACAAGGAAGGTCGACCGCGCCGTCCGGCCCTGCCGTGGCCTCCCTGGCCATGGCCCTGCGGCTCACCCAGGCGGAGCGCAATCACCTCTACGGCTTGGCCGGTCTGCGGCCACCCGCCGACCAGCTGATCAGCGACGAGATCTCTCCTGCTGTGCTGCGGCTGCTCACCCGGCTGGGAGACGTCCCCGTGTCCGTCTTCGCGGCCGACTGGCGGCAAATCTGGTGGAGTCAGAGCTGGGCTGCGCTGGTCGGTGACCCCTCCAGTGTCGCGCCGGAGGACCGCAACTTCGTGGGCGCGTGCTTCCCGGTGCCGGGGGGACGCAGCCGCGTGAGTGGGTGGCCGGTCCTCGGCGACCACCCTGGAAAAGCCAAGCGGGCGAGGGTGGCTGACCTCAGGCTGGCCAGCGCGCAGTATCCCAACGACCCGCGCCTGATGGACCTCCTGCACCGCTTGATCGGGGGGAACCCGGAATTCGCGGAGATGTGGCGCGCAGGTGTGGTCGGCCACCATTCGCAGGACCAGATGGTCGTTCAGCATCCCGTCGTCGGCGACGTGCGGGTGGACTGTGACGTGCTCACCGTCGGCGACACGAACCTCAAAATCGTCACCATGACAGCAGAAGCAGACAGTGAGGACGCCCGCAGGATTGAGCGGGCGCGTCAGGCGCTCCTCTCGGTAGTGGGGTAGCGCCAAGATGACGTCCCGCTGTCGGCCGCACGGTCGTGTGGTACGACATTTATTTCTGCGAGCGTCTCCGTATCGACCCCAGCCCATCGCTGGCCGCCGTGGGCGCTACTTATCGGCAGGGGTCCGCTTACTGGACCTCTGGCCCCGGATTTTAATGAGCTCTCCCGGATGGACCTCAAACCAAGAGAACGTTAATCTCATGTTTCGTATAGTTTTCAGTTGACCTGACAGGACCTATCAGCCGAACGATTGACCTGACAGAATCGTACAGAAAAATTTTATTCTTCATAAGATCCTAGCGAGTGGAAAGGTTTTCTGACCCGACCGAAGCAACTGTATCAACGCACAAAAGGTCGCCTCATGGATGAAGTTACGGTTCGCACACGCAGCACTTATCACCATGGCGACCTACGTCAGGCCCTGGTCGAGGTAGGCCTCGAACTCGCCCGCGATCACGGTCCTGACGCAGTGACCGTGCGTGAGGTGACTCGCCGGGCCGGCGTCACCCCCAATGCGGTTTACCGTCATTTCGCCGATCGTGAAGCCCTGCTCGCTGCTTTATGTTCTGCCGCTCAGGTCGAGGTGGCCCGTGCCATTGAACATCAGGTCGCGCAGACCGATCCCACCCTCGTTGGCGCTTCACGCGCCCGAACCCGTTTTCATGCGGTGGGGCTCGGCTACATGCACTTTGCACAGAACCATCCTGGGCTTTTCAGGACTGCCTTCCGGATGTCCAGAGACCTGCAGAAGTTGGCGAGCCCCGAGCGACGCAGCGAAGGTGGCAAGACACCATTCGAGTGGCTGAGTGGAGTACTGGACGAACTGGTGGACGCGGGGGTGCTCCTGCCCGCGCGGCGCGAGAGTGCGGAGTTTCTGGCCTGGTCCGCTGTGCATGGACTCGCGACTCTTCTGATTGACGGTCCCTTGCGAGCGCTCGACAAGGACCAAGCCCTGCGCCTTGAGCACCAGCTGGTGGAAATGGTGGAGCGCGGACTGCAGGACGGCCCGAACAGGTGATGACCTAGTAAAACATTGCGCCTGCGTGCTGCAGATCCCAGAGATGACCAGCGGTAGGACAGGAGAAATGTGGAGAATACTTTGCCCGCCGCGTCCTGCGGCTTTCCTCCAAATGACGACGGATTCGGCCCATAGCGGATTCGGCCCATGGCGGATTCGGGGCACGGCCTCTAGGCACGGGAAGTCCCAGTGTTGCCGGAGAGCATCCACTGCGCAAAATAAAAACGCTCGAATTTCTCAGCAGCGTGTGGTCCCGGATCATTTCCCTCTCGATACAGCTGGACAGAAGGTGCGATCCGTTCTGTTGAAACGACGGTCTCTTTAAGGCGCCTACGGTCTGCTGAAGGTCTTTGATCGCCTCCTTCAATTCCCTCGACAATGCTCGAAGATCTGAACTGCGGCTTGAACGGCTGCCGTCATATAGGCACCAGTTGCCTGTACCGCTGTCCACAGGCTTCTCCGCTCGGCAGGGCCCCAGCCCGCAGCGCTTCTGTCAGGAACCGAAAAAACACCTTTGGGTCCACTCTAATGTTGACAGTGTATAGATCACCTGATAGCGTAACGGCAATAATAAATTCTGTTCAGAGATGAGGAGATCGCCATGCAGACCGTATCCTCCCGAAACGGCACCATCATCGCCTATGAACAGGCCGGACAGGGCGTGCAGTTCTTCCGGTGGTCGGTGCCCTCTGCTCCCGCACCACCTCAGGCACGAAGCACCTCGCTCGGCGCCTCTCGTCGCAGTTCACCGTTCTCGATTACGACCGGCGTGGGCGGGGCGACAGTGGAGCCGCCGCTCCGTACAGCATCAGCCGCAAAGTCGAGGACCTCGCTGCCCTGATCGAAGCCGTCGGTGGTCACGCCCACCTGTACGGTCATTCCTCCGGCGGCGCCCTCGTTGCGCTTCCAGACAAACTCCAGCGTGCGACCGGGGTCGACACGCCGCGGCAGGCCCCGAATCTCGGTGTGGTCGAATTGGCGTGGCACCGGTGCTGTTCGGCGATGGTACCGGCCCTGTTCGCGAACCTGCTCCGTGCTGTTCGTCTGGAACGCATGCAGGTGGCCGAGCTGTCAGGTGCCACGGTCCTGCGTTACCGAGTCATTCGCTGAAAAGGAGTTTCCATGTCATTTCAGGCTCATCTGGACACCGTCAAGGTGCAGACCGGCAGGACCGTCACCGATTTCAGAATCCTCGCCGCCGAGAAGGGCGTAAGCACACACGGCGAGCTCGTAAAGTGGCTTAAGGACGACTTCGCGCTAGGTCACGGGCACGCCACCGCCGTGACCGCCGCACTGCTGAAACCTGATATTGAGAAAACGCCTCAAGACGACCGGGTGAACGCCGTCTTCAGTGGAAAAAAGGCCCTCTGGAGGGACACCTACGAGGCGCTGCTGGAAACCGTGAAAGGCTTCGGCAATGACGTGGATATCGCGCCCACCGACACCTGTGTCAGCCTTCTGCGGGGACCGAAACGCGGCAAGATCGCCATCGTCCAGCTGGGAATCACGTTCCTCGACCTGGGTATCAAGCGAAAGGGCGCGGCGGCCACCCTCCGCTTGGAGCCCGCCGGATCATGGAACTCGGTGGTCACCCACCGGGTAAGGATCACCGACGCCTTCCAGATCGACGCGGAGGTACTGGATTGGCTCAAACAGACGTACCAGAACACGTGAGATCCCCGGCCTGAGGCCCCTCTCCCTGACTTCGCCTCTCCCCAAACACGATGAGGAGTACAGCCCATGCGCAAGGTTATTTCATTTACCCACCTGAGTCTTGACGGCTACGCCAACGGCCCGCAGGGAGAACTGGAATGGGCGAACGTGGCGCCCGAAATCGCCACCGATGTCGACGCCCGCCTGAGCACCGTGGGGACTGTCGTGTACGGCCGCGTGGTCTACGGGATGATGGCCGGCTACTGGCCGGCCGTGGCCGCCGACCCGGACAGCACCGACCACGACCGCACGCACATGGCCTGGGTCGAGGCGATTCCCAAACTGGTGGTTTCACGCTCGCTCGACCGGGCCGACTGGAACAACACCACCCTGATTCGGGACGACGTGTCGGGCGCCATCCAGGCGGAGAAACGCAAATCAGGCGGCGACCTGATGGTCTTCGGCAGCCCCCGGCTGGTGCACGTGCTGGCGCGACTGGGTCTGATCGACGAGTACCTGATCTACCTCAATCCCACCGTGCTGGGCGGCGGCACACCCCTGTTCGAGCCGGGACAGCCCGCCGCGCAGCTCACCCTGCTGGAATCTCAAGTCTTCGATGCGGGCGTGACCTTGCTGAGGTACGCTCCTTCCGGGACCCTCACGTCCGAGGGTCCGTCATGATGCCCTCCGCGGACACCCTCGCGCCGCAAGGCCGAGCCGTGATCGTCATTCTGCTGATCTCCACCTTCGTGGTCATCCTGAACGAGACGATCATGAACGTCGCCCTGCCCCGGCTGATGACCGACCTGAAGATCACGGCCGGCACGGCGCAGTGGCTCGCCACTGCCTTCATGCTCACCATGGCGGTCGTGATTCCGGTGACCGGCTTCCTGCTCCAGCGCCTGAAGACCCGCACGGTCTTCCTGACGGCGATGACCCTGTTCAGCGCCGGTACCCTGCTGGCCGCCGTCTCGCCGGGCTTCGTGCCGCTGGTGCTGGCCCGCGTCGTGCAGGCGAGCGGTACGGCGATCATGCTGCCGCTGCTGATGACCACCGTGCTGACCCTGGTGCCGGAGCGCACCCGGGGCGCGGTCATGGGCCAGATCAGCATTGTGATCTCGGTCGCCCCGGCCATCGGGCCGACCATCTCGGGGCTGATCCTGCAGGCGTTTTCCTGGCGATACATGTTCCTGTTCGTGCTGCCGATCGCGCTGGGAACACTGGTGTACGGCGCCCGCACGCTGGGGAACGTGGGCACCCCGCGCCGCCTGAGCCTGGACGTGGGCTCGGTCCCGCTCTCGGCGCTGGGCTTCGGCGGGCTGATCTACGCCCTGAGCCGCTTCAGCGAGGGAGGGCTGGGCAACCCGGCGGTGAGCGTCCCTCTGCTGGTGGGCGGGCTGTCGCTGGGCGCCTTCCTGTGGCGGCAGGTGGCGCTCGGCCGCTCCGGCGAGCCGCTGCTTGACCTGCACGCCTTCCGCTTCCCCATGTTCGCGTTGGGCGTCGGCCTGATGGGCATCGCCATGATGGCCCTGTTCGGCGGCATCATTCTGCTGCCGCTCTACCTCCAGAACCTGCGCGGCCTGAACACCCTGCAGACCGGCCTGCTGCTGCTCCCCGGCGGCCTGCTGATGGGGCTGCTGGCCCCTGCGATCGGCAAGCTCTACGACCGTATCGGGCCGCGCCCGCTGGTGGTGCCCGGCACCCTGCTGATGGCGTTGGTGCTGTTCGGCCTGGGGCGCATCGACACCGCCACCCCGATCTGGATCCTGCTGGGGCTGCACCTGAGCCTCAGCGTGGGGCTGGCGCTGCTGTTCACGCCGGTCTTCACGTCCGCGCTGAGTCCGCTGCCGCCGCAGCTGTACTCGCACGGCAGCGCGATCATGAGCACGTTGCAACAGGTGGCGGGCGCGGCAGGCACCGCCCTGTTGATCACGCTGATGACCGGCCGCGCCGCCTCACTGACCCAGCAGGGCAGCGCCCCGGTCGCCGCTCAGGTCGGCGGACTGCACCTGGCCTTCACCGGCTCCGCCATCCTGGCGGTCCTGGCGGTGCTCCTGGCCCTGTTTCTGAAACCCACCCCGCAGCCTCAACGCGCGCCGGACGAGCAGCCACTCGCCCAACCGGGAGATTGACCATGACCCAGACTTTCATCAGCCAGACCTCCGCAGCGACCTATGCCAGCGTCAACGGACTCGACCTGTACTACGAACGGTCCGGTAACCCTCAGGAAGGGACAGTGCCAGTCCTTCTGCTGCACGGCGGGTTCGGGGCGACGGGAATGTTTGACAGCGTGCTGACCCCGGCCCTGAACGCGGGCCGGGAGGTCATCACCGTCGACCTTCAGGGCCACGGGCGCACCGCGGATATCGAGCGTCCCCTTCGGTGCGACGTGATGGCCGACGACGTCGCGGCACTGATCCGCTCCCTGGACCTGCCTCAGGCGGATGTGATGGGGTATTCGCTGGGTGGCGGGGTGGCCATCCAGACGGCGATCCGACACCCGGAACTGGTCCGGAAGCTTGTGGCAGTCTCGGCACCGTTCAAACGCAACGGCTGGTACCCCGAATCGCTGGCCGGGATGGACCAGATGGGCGCCCACATCGCGCCACACATGCTCCAGACGGCCATGTACGAGCAGTATGCCCGACTCGCGCCCCGGCCGGACGATTGGGCCCAGTTGTGGGACAAGATGGGCGATCTGCTGCGGCAGGACTACGACTGGTCGGTGGAGATCGCTGCCCTGTCCATGCCCACCATGATCGTCGTCGGTGACGCAGATTCTTTTGCGCCGGCCCACGCCGCCGAGTTTTTCGCCCTTCTGGGCGGTGGGCAACGCGACGGCGGCTGGGATCGGTCGGGCGTCACGGCACATCGGCTGGCCATCCTGCCCGGCACGACCCACTACGACATCTTCATGTCGCCGCTGCTGCCCGCCACCGTGACCCCGTTTCTGAACGAGGAGGTCCGGCCATGATCGACACCGCTCTGGCGCACCCGCCCATCGTCGACCGCGAGCGCTGGACGCAGGCTCGGAATGCCCTGCTACCGCTGGAGAAGGCCGAGACCCACCTGCGCGACGCCGTGGCGGCCCAGCGCCGCCGACTCCCCATGACCGAAGTCGACAACTATGCCTTCACGGGTCCGGATGGCCCGCTGAACTTCCTGGACCTGTTCGCAGGCCGCTCGCAGCTGATCGTGCATCACTTCATGTTCGAGCCCGCCTGGGAGCACGGCTGCGCCTTCTGCTCGGACGACGCCGACAACGCCGTCCCGCACCTCGCGCACTTCGGGCCGTACGACATCAGCTTCGTGCGAATCTCGCGGGCCCCTGTAGAAAAACTGACGGCCTACTCGGCGCGCATGGGCTGGACAGTCCCGTGGGTCTCGGCACAGGACTGCACCTTCAACCAGGACTGGGGCTGGACACGGCCAGGTGGCGGCGAGGTCTCCGGCTTCAGCGTGTACCTGCAACTGGACGGCAAGCCCTACCTGACGTACCGCACAGAGGCGCGCGGCGTCGAGCCGATGTCGAGCATCGCTGGCCACCTCGACCTGACCCCGTACGGACGTCAGGAATCCTGGCAGGATGTCCCGCCCGGCTGGCCACAGGACGATACCTTCACGAAAATCAAGCGCCACGACGAGTACGTCCACAATCTTCAGGACCCCAAAGGAACTACATGCTGAAATTTAACGCGACCCTGAAGCAGGAAAGGAAGACCGCGACGGGCATCGAGGTGCCGCCGGAGATCATGGAGGCCTTGGGCGGCGGGAAGAAACCGGCGATCACCGTGACCTTGAACGCTTACGTCTATCGCACCACCGTCGGGGTGATGGGCGGGCGCTCCATGATCCCGGTGAGTGCCGAGCACCGGGGCAGGGCGGGCCTGGTGGCGGGGGATACCGTAAACGTCACGCTGGAACTGGATACCGAGCCACGTGAGATCACGGTGCCGGATGACCTTCAGGCCGCGCTGGACGTCAACCCCGCCGCACGGGCCACCTTTGGAAAGCTGTCCTACAGCGGGAAGCGGCAGCACACGCTGTCGATTGAGGGCACCACCAACCTTGAGACACGGGCGCGGCGCGTGGAAAAGGCCATGGAGACACTCTCGCGGGTCATGGTGCCTTGACTGGAACAAAAGGTCATGGCTGTCCTGGCCGCGGGTACCGGTGAAGACCTGCTTGGGGTGTGTGACGTCTACGACGCGCTGATCAGCGCCCGGCCGTACAAGGAAGCTTGGACGCATGACGACGCAGTCAGCGAGATCGTTCGCCAGTCCGGATGGCACTTCAGTTCGGCAGTGGTCCAGGCGTTCCGGACCTTCGGGGCACACGAACCGCCAACTGGCTGAGATCAGTGGGAGTCTATGGGGCCGGGCAACATTCACCGATACGGCGGCGCTCCTTCCAGGACTGAAGCAGGACGTTTTGCGGCGCGCACTCGTCGACAAGGTGGTCCGGGTAAAAAATCCGGCCACTGAATTCGGGAGCACGAAATAACCGCCCAGCGTGATCTCGACGCCCTCTGCGAAGTCGGTAAGCTCAGCCGGATATAGGGTGGAGCGCAGCTCCTCGACCAGACCAGCCAGGAACTTTCTCACATTTTGCGGGCCGGACAGAACATCCAGGCCGACCTGTCCAGCTGGGGTATACGCCAACTGGTCGGCAGCAGCTGGGGATCATTTCGTGATTGGCGCGCCGTACCACGGTCAAAAAAAGGAGCGCCATGCTGCTCTGAAATCCCGACTCGCTGACATGAGTTCGTCAAGGCTTCCATCCTGGTATAGCTTGAAAGTGAACCGGGTTAGTCTTAAACAGCGCGAGTTATCCGGTGACCGCAGAAGGGGGAGGCCATCCCGGCCGACAGCAATCCGATGGGATGTGCGAACGGGTTGCTAACGGTTCGGCCAGACTCAGCCCTCCAGCAGCTGCTTCCGGTTGCCCCTGGATTACGGTTCGTTAAGAAGCAATCGATGGGCTGGGGTCCTTGTGGGCCCCCATCCATGTTTCAAATCAGCACACAGGATTGAGAATATCTGTTTCGTCGGTAATACCTGGCCTTTAAGAAAGCAGCTTAACCTCCAGAATTCAGTGTGCTTGCTGTTCGGCCGCCGTGAGGACCGAGGAATGGAACTCGACCACGAGGTGCTGGTCGACCAGTTCCGGAGCACATGAAGTTCAATGCTCATGGACGTGATCCTTGGAAACCGGATCATGCAGGTTTCGGTGCTGGCCGCAGAGGACCTCGAATCCTTGATCCGCATGGTCGCCTCCGCAATTCAGATGGTTCTGACAGGGCAGAGAGGGGTAGATGCGGGCTTGACCTGGCGAGGATCGAGTATTGAGCACCTCGACTGCACTGATGAATCGGCGAGGAGCGTGGAGCAACGGCAGGTCAAGTCACATCTTGCGAAAGCAGACCGCTGGGTTACTGTGATTCACTCGGTTGGTAGGCGCAGACCGGCGACGAGTCGCCTGACCATCCGGCGGGGATCGTACCGTGGATCGGCGCCCGCACCTGCACAGAGATTACCGACCCCATACATCACTTCGAAAGCCTCCACATCCGGCTGAAGCTCGCCAGCCTCCACGGCGGCACTGATGATCTCGGCGCAGACCGGCAACAGCCGGTCTAAAAACGACAGGTGCAGGCTGGCGAAGCTGGGCTTGTCGGACTGCATGGCCGCCGCCAGACCATGTTTGGTGACCAGAAAATCAACGAATAGGTCAATCCAGCATCCCAGGGCGACGTAGGGGCTGGGACTGCTGGCCAGCAGCGCTGGGCCGGCCTCGACGCAGGCGTCCACCTGATGTCGGTAAACGGCCGCGATCAACTCGGCGCGGGTGGGGAAGTGGCGGTAGATCGTGCCTGTTCCCACGCCCGCTCTGGCGGCAATGTCGCGTACCGGCACGTCCACGCCGCTTGTCACAAACAGCGCGGCGGCCGCGTCCAGCAGCGTCTGCTCGTTACGACGTGCGTCGGCCCGCTTCGGTGGTGCGGTGGTCTTGGCTGGCTCTACGGTGTTGGTCACGTTGCTCTTATCCTCTCTCACCCTGTTTGACAAACGGAACAATGTGCCGTATCGTTCGGGAACACCGTTCCGGTTATTCACTTTAGCTGAACTGCCGTCGAATAAGCAAGCCGCCCCTGAGCCACCCCATTCAGACAGACCTGGAGACCCCATGAAAACCGCCCTGATTACCGGTGCCAACAAAAGTATTGGCCTGGAAACCACCCGTCAACTGCTGCACCACGGATACTTCGTTTACCTGGGCAGCCGCAGCCTGGTAAACGGCCAGCAGGCCGTAGACCGCCTGAAGGCTGAAGGCCTGAATCAGGTGGAGGCCATCCAGATCGATGTCAGCGACTCGGATTCGGTCAGCGCCGCTCGCGCAACGTTAGGCAAAAAAATCGCCAGCCTGGACGTGCTGGTCAAAAACGCCGGAATCAGCGGTGGCCGGCCGCAGTCAGCGCTCGAAGCGAGCATCGAGCAATACAGAATGGTCTTTGAAACCAATGTCTTCGGCGTCGTTCGTGTCACCCAGGCGTTCATCGATCTGCTGAGAAACGCGCCGGAACCGCGCATCGTCAACGTCTCTTCCAGCCAAGGGTCATCGACACTGGCGGCCGATCCTGAGAGTCAGTACTACGACCATAAGGGTGCCGTGTATCAGCCGTCCAAATCGGCGCTGAACATGTACACCATTGCCCTGGCCTACGAACTGCGCGATACACCCATCAAGGTCAATGCGGTCGATCCCGGCTTCGTTGCCACCGACTTCAACAACCATCGGGGAACCGGGACGGTACAGGAAGCCGGGGCGCGAATCGTCAAATACGCCCTGATTGCTGCCGACGGCCCGACCGGACAGTTTTTCAGCGACGAGTACAACCCGGACACCGGCGCCGTCCCCTGGTAAAGCAGTGACCCGAGAGAAGACGGTCCGCTGGTACAACAGCACTCGACGAACCCCATCACGAAACTGAAAGCAGTCAAGCAGCGTCAGCGAGGAGCACATGACCCATAAACAACATCCCCTGCAGTCCGGATTTCCCGCCGCTTCGACAGCCGACGAGGTGCTGGCAGGCATTGACCTGGCTGGCAAGAACGTCATCGTTACCGGCGGTCACGCCGGGATCGGCCTGGAGGTGACCCGTGCGCTGAGCAAAGCCGGGGCGTCCGTGACCGTGGGCGCACGCAACCCCGTTCAAGCCGTCCCCCTGTTGGCCGGCATTGAGCGGGCCGAAGTCAGTCAGCTGGATCTCCTCGATCCCCAGTCTATCGATGCCTTCGCCGCCCGCTGGCTCGCTTCGGGCCGTCCTCTTCACATCCTGATCAACGGCGCGGGGGCTTCCGGTGGACCCGCCCGGGATGCGCGCGGCTATGAGAAACACTTTGCGACCAATCACCTGGGCCATTTCCAGCTGACCCTGGGGTTGCTGCCCGCATTGCGCGCCGCCCATGGGGCCCGAGTGGTGAACGTGTCGTCGGGTGCTCAGCGATTCGCCGACATCCAGTGGGAGGACCCAAACTTTACGAACGGGCAGAACCTCCACCTGGCCTACGCGCAATCCAAGACCGCCAACGTACTGTTCGCCGTCGAACTCGACCGCCGCTGGGCAGAGGAACATATCCGTGGGTATGCCGTGCATCCCGGTGTGGTCGCCGGCACGAAGTTGAACAGTTCGGTGGGCGACGAAGCACTGCGGAAAATGGGCCTGATCGACGAGGCTGGTCAACCGATCATTGATCCTGAAGTCGGGAAGAAGACCCCGCAACAGGGGGCCAGCACCATCGTTTTCGCGGCGACCAGCCCGCTGCTGGCCGAGATCGGCGGCGTGTATCTGAAGGACAACGACATCTCGCCGCTGGACGACGAAGTCAGGCCGCTCACCGCAGAGAGCATTCCGTCCAACGTCGCGCCTCACTCCATTGACCCGCAGTCTGCTGAGCGCCTCTGGCAGCTCAGTGAGCAGCTCCTCAACGTCTGATACCGATCCGTTCAAGTCCGTACCATTCAGAGAAGAACTGGATGTTCCGGCATCCAGGCGAGGACCTGAGTGCGGGCGGACACCATGTCCTCCGGTACCAGAACGTGCGCCCTCAGCCCCAGCCACCGGGCGCGGTGCGCGCCACGGCACGGCCGTGGTCGCCGTCGGTGGCCGTGACGAGTGTCAGGGGAAGATGGGCCTGAAGGTGCGAGGAGAGTTCGTCCAGGGTGGCCCACCGCGTGAACGCTCCGAACAGCGTTTCCAGTTCACGGTACACCGCCCAGGAGGCCCCGAGGATCTTGTACGCCGGGAGCCCGAGACGGTTCGCTTCGTCCTTGACCCAGGCTTCCTGTACGCCAAATGCGGCCGCGAGCTCCGGAGCTCGGAGCAGGGGCGCAGGATTATATCCAGGCAGGCGCTGATGAAAGGCCAGCAGGCGGTCGTCCAGGATGCTGGTGACCCTCCTGGGCGGCGTCGGCTTGAAGTAAGTGCCTTAAGTGCCTGACGATTCAGTGGTCATGAGGGGCTCCGTTCAGGCGCAGAAGGCGCGGAGGGTGATGGTGAGCGTCTGAAGGCACTGCTCGATGGACGCGAGATTCACCCATTCCTCGGTGGCGTGCGCGCCGCCGCCGCAGGGGCCGAAGACGACCGTGGGAATGCCTGCGGCGGCCAGCAGGGCCGAATCCATCCAGAAGCTCTGGCCGATGATCGCCGGCCGTTGCCCCAGGACCTGCGTGGCGGCCAGCCGAAGGGTGTGCACGATCCGGGCGTCCTCGGCGATACCGAACGGGTCACGGGAGAGAGTCAGACGATGGTCAACCCGAAACTCCGGATCCGTGGCGAGAGCTTCCAGAACCTGATCAATCTCCCGGCTGACCTGCTCCGGCGTTTCACCGGGCAGGGTCCGGCGCTCGACGAGCAGGGTGCAGCGGTCGGGATAACTGGACAGTTCCTGTCCACCGGAAATCAGGGAGGCATGCAGGCTGCCCTGGCCGAGCAGGGGGTGGGCCTCACGGGTTGTCAGATCGCGTCCGAGCCGCTCGAGTTGTCCGAGCACTCGGCCCATATGGGCAATGGCGTCCACGCCCAGGTCAGGGCGGGAGCCGTGCGCGGCGCGGCCGTGGGTGGTGATCTCGTGCCAGGTGAAACCTTTGTGGGCCACCGACACGGAGAGCTCGGTGGGTTCGGTGACGATGGCGGCGTCCGCCGTAACCCGCTTCAGCACCGACTGCATGCCGATACTGGCGTATTCCTCGTCCGCCACGGCGATCAGAGTGACGTCGCCCTGAAGCCGGGCGTTCTTGGCCTCCAGCAGGGCAAACAGACAGGCCGCGAGCCCGCCCTTCATGTCGTAGGTACCACGGCCGTACATGCGGCCGTCGCGGATCGTCGGCTCGAACGGGGTGGTCATGCCTTCGGTGCCGACCGTATCGAGGTGGGCGTTGAGGATCAGCGACCGTCCGCCACCGGTTCCTTTCACTCTGGCGATGACGCTGAGGCGGCCAGGAGCGGCCTCATCCAGTTCAGCCTGAATGCCGTGGCGGGTGAGCCAGTCGGCCACGAACTGAGCGATCCGTGTCTCGCCCACCCCGCCGGGGACCAGGGACGGGTTGACGGAGTCGAGGCGGACGAGGGCTGACAGCAGGTCAGGCAGCGTTTCAGTCACGGCGATATATTACATGCCACGGACTGAATCGTTAGAGTGATGGACGAGCATGCCGATCCCACCGACAGCCCCGAAACGTGCGAGGTCCCTGGCCCGGGATGAGGTGTACACCCACCTCAGCCGCTGGATCATCGACGGCACCCTTCAGCCCGAGGAGCCGCTGCGGGACCAGGACATCGCGGTGCAGCTGGGGATCAGCCGCACACCGGTCCGGGAAGCGCTGCGTCGTCTGGAAGACGAGGGCCTCGTCGAGACCGCGCTCAACCGCTGGACACGCGTCGCCTCGCTGCGGTTGGGCCAGGCCACCGCCCTCTACCCGGTCGTCCAGACCCTGGAGATGCTTGCACTGCAGCTGGCCGCACCAGGGCTGACCGACGAGGATCTGCTGCACCTGAATGACCTGAATGCGCAGCTCCGAACAGCGCTGGAACAGCGGGACGCGGGAGCGGCGGTCGATGCCGACACCGCTGTTCACGACGTGTGGATCTCAAAGTCGGGAAACCCGGAGCTGCAGCAGACCTTGCATGGGCTGAAACGCAAGTTGCGGCGCATCGAACGGGCATACTTCGACGCCACTTCTTCGGGTCAGGCCTCCCTGAAGGAGCATGCGGCCATCATCGCGGCCTTGCAACAAGGTGATCCGGACCGAGCAGCACAGGCGCTCAAAGCCAACTGGCAAGGCAGCCTCAATCGTCTGCAACAGCCGTCAGCTTGAACAGCGCGAGCGAAGCCAACAGGACAGCTCCTGGCGGCGTTGTCTTCAGGCCCTCGGGTCGGCCTTCCAGTCGGTCAGGGTGTAAACGGAGAGCACGGTCGCCGCCAACCCGATGAAATAGGCCCGTTCTTTGCCGCCTTTGAGCGCCCCCATCAGGGAAGGGACCAACAGCAACGCCGGAGTGCTCACCAGTTCGATCCGGCCGTGCACGGGGAAGGGGATCACGCGTTTCAGAGCCAGTGGATAATCTGTCAGTGCACTCACGAGCAGATAGGTGCCCGCGAAGGCGAACGAAGCGGTTCGGGCTTCTGGGCGCAACCCGAAGAGCACAGGGAGCGAACCCTGACGACCCTCGGCTCGCCGCTCTGGTTGGCGAACTGTCGATCCTGAGCCCGCAGTTTCGGCGCTGGTGGGGGATCGTCACGTTGCTCGACCACAATTCGGCACCAAGACCACTCGCCATCCTCAACTCGCGAAGCTGACCCTGGACTGGGATGCTTTCCTGTACGCTGGCAACCCGAACCAACAGCTGGTGCTCGGGGTCGGTTCCGGAAGGTACGGGTTCATATGACAAGTTCCGCATCCTCAGGGCTCGAAAGGCTCCTGCGGTGCCAAGAGAGACCTCGACCTCACCCTGGGGGCGCTGAAACGCACCTCGTCAGCGGCGCGAGTGGACAGCGCTGCTGATGAGCACCTCGACCGTGATCGTCACCGTCAACGCGTTGCTGATCAGCCGGGTGGGTGTGCCGCCGGGCTGCCCTGCGGAGCCGCCAATGCTTCTTTCCAGATGATTCCCGTCATCTCCGCGAGGGGACGGAGGTCTAGTCCCAGGTTCCTGCTACGTGAAAAACGTCAGGAAGACCCGGACGGCCCGGAACACTGCCTCTTCCTGAGCGCTCACGATGCGCAGATCGTGCTCCAGTCAGGGCAGGCGCTGACGACGATGCCATGCCAGTGGCGCAACTCCTGGACATCGTGCTCGCTCAGGAGAAATGGGTGGTAGAGCCGGAGGGCGTGCTGGATGATCCTGAGTGAAAAAGGGTATTGGCAGAGCTTGTGGTCAGTTGCGAACCATCAGCCCAGTGCGGTTAAGACGCCAGAACCACAGTGGTTCTGAGGCCGCGTGACGGATCAGAGCGACACGACTTCCCTGTCTCCCAGAATGTGGTGCTCCATCACTCTCAACAGGGCCACCGCTGCATCCGGGCCGAACGAGAGGGCCAAGTTCTGGGCCGATTCCGCCGCGGCCGTCTCGCTGCGGGAGAACATGGCGTGCTCGTACATCGTGAGGGCCAATTCAGGGTTCTGTGGACGAGCAAGCAGGGCCAGGGCCAGTTCTGCACCGTCCTGCATGGCCAGGTTGGCGCCTTCGCCGGCGAACGGGGACATCAGGTGAGCGGCGTCTCCCAGCAGCGTCACCCCTGACACGCGGTCCCAGCGGTGGCCCACCGGCAGGGCATGAACGGGCCTGGGCACCAGTGGCCCATCGGCCTCGGTGATGAAGGCCTGCAGCCGGGGATCCCAGTCGGCGAACGCCGCGAGCAGGGTCACCCTGGCGGTCGGAGTGTCGCTGAAATCGATGCGGCGCAGCTCATCGAGCGATATCTTCAGGGCAACGTACGCTTCAAGCTGTCCATCGGGTTCGCCGTGCACGATCAAGCCCTGTTCGTCAGCCAGGGCGAACGTCAGGCCTTTGCCGACCACGGCTGCCGTGGCGGGAAACCGGCGTTCGGCGTCCGGCAGGCGAGCCTCGACGAAGGAGATGCCCGAGTAGACGGGCACAGCGGCCGACACCAGCGGGCGCACCTTGGACCAAGCGCCGTCGGCACCGACCAGCAGGTCCGTGGTGAAGCTGCCACCGTCCGCGAACGTGACCTCATGCTGCCCGTTGTCCAGGCGGCGGACCGCGGTGACTCTCGCTCCCCGGCGGATGGTGCCTTCGGGAAGCGAGTTCAGCAGCAGGTCACGCAGAACACGGCGGTGGATTTCGGGCCGTTCGTCGTCGCCCCCGCTGCTCACCTCGTCCAGGTACAGCGTTGCGTGCTTGTCGAGAATCCTCATGCCATCGCCTCCAACATGGATGAGGGCGCGGAAGGCTTCGTAGAGGCCGGCGGCCCGAAGGGCCATCTGGCCGGACCCGGTGTGGATATCGAGCATGCCGCCCTGCGGCCGTGCATCCGCGGAGGCGTCGAGCTCATAGACGACTGTCTGGACGCCATGAACGTGGAGGATACGGGCGAGAATGAGGCCGCCGAGGCCGGCGCCGATGATGGCCATGGGATGATGGATAGGCATGGGTGATGAACCTCCTGTGGAATGCGAGGGGATGAAGTGATGGTGCGATTTGAAGTGGTGTCGAAGAATTCGGTGCGCTTGGGGTTTGCGTTCGCTCAGTCGGAGCTCAACATTCCGGCCAGGAGGGTGTCAAGCCCCCATTCGAAGCGGCTCTGACCGGTGCCGGAGAGCAGCTCGTCTCCCAGCCGTGCAATCTGTGGATAACGGCTGGGGTCGGCTGCCGCCACTTCGAACGCCAAGGCCGACTCCTCTGCGGCTGCACTGGGCGCGGCCTGCCGGGTGCTCTGCTCGGCTGCGACGGCCGTCACATACAGCAGCAGCAGGTCGATGGCCCAGGCCGCCTGCCGGTCCGGCAGGCCACCCTCTTGCAGGAGCGCCAGAGCGTTGTCCACCAGGGCGAGGTAATGCGGGCCGCTCAGACGGGTGGAGAGCGCCATCCGGGCGATTTCCGGATAGGCAAACAGCACATCCCGGTAACGGGTCAGCAGCGCTTTGAGTCTGTTCTGCCATTGTCCACCGGTTGCTGCTGGAGCTTCGATCTGCCCGAGCAGCGCGTCGAGAATCTGGACGTGAAGATCTTCGGTGTTGTGGAAGTAGACATAGATCGAGGCAGGGCCCGTATCGAGGGCAGTGGCAATTCGGCGCATGGTGACCTTGCTCAGGCCCTCTTCGTGCAGGATCTGAAGGGCCACCTCGAGGATGCCCTGGCGGGTGAGCGCCACTTTCGTCGGGTGTTGCTGTCGGCGGCGGCGTGCCTTGAGGGTATCTTCCGTGGTCATATATTCATTATGTACGAACATGTTCGTTAAAGCAAACGCGTTCGTCACGCGACTTACAAGTGTCAAGCTTCGATCACACACTCAGCAGCTGAGGTGATGTCCATCCCTTCCTGGGCTGTTCGCCTTCTCATCCACGAAACGTTACCGGATGAACGGTGTCTGTTCACGCTTCCATCTGGGCACCTTTTGCTTCCCTGAGATTGAGGCATGCTCAACTCGAGCTGAACTCCGCGCCGGGTTCTGTCAAGTCGAACGTTCGGCAACTCATGCCACTTAGCTGTGTTGCCTTAACTGGCGTGACGGCAGGGGTATCTCGAAGTTCAGGACACCCCTGCTGCAACCGCAGACCACGTCTGAAACGCGTGGTTCTGATTTTGTCCCCTGGTTGGTGCCGAGACGCTGAGGCGGGAGTGAGAGTGGAGGTTGGTCACTCGGGCGTGTAAGTTCAAGAAGTCTTGAGCACGTTTCCACCGCTTAAAGCCCTGCTGACTTCGCTCTCGTCGCCGTGTGGGACGATGAGCCTGCTCGATGATGTTGTTGCAGCGAAGTCTGGAGATCACCTGTTGGTGGTCGACATCGACCAGACTCGGGATCTCCTGGATCGCAGCCCCGTAACTCCTGAGCTGGTCGGTACAGATGACGTCTGGGACATCGTATTCTCCCAGTAGCCGGGTCAAGAAGGTCTTCGCCGCTTCGGTATCCCGATGCTGCTGGAGGAGAATATCGAGCACGAAACCGTGCTCATCTACCGCTCTCCAAAGCCGGTGCCGGACACCATCGACGCTCGTACAGACCTCATCGAGATGCCACCGGGACCCTCGACGGGGTTCCCGGTGACTCAGGTCTTCAGCGAAGAGGGGGCCGAACTTGATACGCCACTCGCGCAGTGTTTCGTGACTGATCTGGAGGCGGCGCTGGTGGAGCAATTCCTGGATGTCTCGGTAACTGATGGGGAAGCGATGGTATGGCCGGATGGCGTGCTCAATGATGCTGATCGGATAACGATGGCGGTAGAGTTTCGGGTCAGTCACAGCAAATCGGCCTACCCCGATCCGGTTAAACCAACAAAGCTACACGGGCAGTTTCGGCGGGGACCCCACTGATAGATTTCGGTTGTAGAGTCATGGCTCAGTGTGAACCCGGGCCATGAATTCGACGATCTCCGGATTCGCCAACAGAGTCGATTGAGGCTATAACGCGGCCACCTGGGCTTGATGCTCTTCCGGCAGGCGGAAGGGGGCCAACGTGTGACTGCTCTAGATAGTCTTACGTTTCCAGCAGCCCTAGTGGCCGTCCTGACGGTTTCGGGTGTCTTGGTTGTGCTCTGGGCGAAGCGAATGTAGAGTGCCTGGGTTGGACTCTGCGCTTGATGGCAGATGCCGAGCGGATGCCGGAACGTCCGCTGCTCCCTAGTCGCGTAGGTTGAGCGCTTTCAGGGCAGCCTCGGTACGGTTACGGACCTGAAGTTTGGCGAGCACGTTGTTCACGTGATTCTTCACTGTACTCTCAGCAATGCCGAGCGTCGCTGCAATCCGTTTGTTGCTTTCCCCTGCTGCAAGGAGATTGAGCACGTCGAGCTCGCGTGCGGTCAGGGGTTCCGGCGGCTCGGCCGGCCGCTGGCTGAGCATCCGCAGGTACTTGGCAGCCACGGCGGGCTGAATGAAGCTTTCACCACGGGCGATCAGGCGAATGACGCGGGACAGTTCGTCAGCATCCACGTCTTTGAGGAGGTAGCCCGCTGCTCCAGCGCGCAGGGCAGCGAGGACATAGTCTTCACGGTCAAAGGTCGTGAGGATCAGCACCCGGTTTGCCAGGGCCTCAGCGGCCAACTCGCGCGTGGCGTCCACACCGCTCATCTCCGGCATCTGCACGTCCATCAGGATCACGTCCGGCCGGACTGTTCGCGCCAGTTCGACTGCCTGGACACCCGTTCCAGCTTCGGCCACGACAGTGAAGTCGTCTTCCGTTTCCAGCACTGCGCGTAGGCCTCTGCGCATCAGGGGCTGGTCTTCAGCAATCAGGAGTCGAATCAAGAGAGGGTCCTTTCGGCCACTTCGGACGCCCGCAGCGGCACGTGCAGCATCAGGCGAGTGCCGCCAGAGTGAGTGCTCAGCAGCAGCTTACCCCCCAGGAGCGTAGCGCGTTCGCGCATTCCCCGCAGACCGTAATGCCCCTCGGGTTCCGCGGCAGCATCAAACCCGCAGCCATCATCCTCGATCACGAAGCGGAGTTCCCCGCCGGTTTCCTGCAACTCGACTTGGACACGACTGGCCCGAGCGTGTCGAACTACATTTTCGAGCGCTTCACCTGCTATGCGCTGCAGGTCCTGAGTGGTTTGCGGAGGCAGCGAGACCGGCTGCACATTGAGGACGAGTGTCCAGTGGTGATGCTCGGCGAGTCGCGTGGCGCGCTCGGCGATCCAGTGGTGCAGGGAGGTGTCTGAGGTTCGGAGATCGTCAAGGGTGCTGCGCAGATCTCGCAGTGCTTGCCGCGCGAGGGTCTGCGCATCATCGATGTAGCTCGGCAGCCGTTCAGGTGCCCGAACAGCCAGGCGTCTGACGGCTTCCAGGTGCATGGTCAGGGTGCTGAGGGCGTGCCCAAGGGTGTCGTGAAGATCCCGGGCCAGGCGTTCGCGTTCACGCAGGCGTGAGAGCTCACCTTCCTGCTCGGCCTTCCGGGCAAGTTGGTCGTTGGCGTGCTGTAACTGCAGCGAGAGACTGTGCTGCCGGTGAATGGTAAAGCCCAGATACAGCAGTCCGAACAACCCAAGCGCATTCGACATCAGCGAATACGGCTGGAGTGGGTCACCCCGGTCGAACAGCCACATCAGGTAAGCGACGAGCGGCACGCTCTGCCACAGGACCCAGCGAGGTGGAAGCCGGGCGCCCAAAGTACTCAGGGCAAACAGAGAAGGGATGAGTTCCATCCCACGGTGTGCGAAGCTGAGTCCAGTCAGGCCGAGCATGACCAGGAATGTCAGGGTCGCGTGCTCAAGAACCGAAGCGTGAAGAGGCCGGGCCTGCAGGGCATAGAGGCCACTCATGACCACGGCGAGCCAGAATGTGGCGAGTGCGCCCCGTAGGCTCAGCAGGGCGGCTGGGTCCGGCATAACGAGTGGGAGCAGGCTGGCCAGGGCAACCACACCGATTACCACGGGAACACGGATGGTGGGCTGGGAGAGCATCCACCCCAGCATAAAGCGCGGCCTTGGGTCGGCGTGAGGGCGGGCGCTGGGCATAAAGAACTAGACCTGACTGGGCACTGTGGGCGATGTGCCATCAAGTGGGGAAAGCGCAGACTCGGGTCATCAAGAGGGCGAGATCCCCCATCCTCTTCAAGGAGATCACGATGACGACAATTGAAGCGCTGCTGTTCCTCGGTCTGATGGTGTTCATGATTGCGACTCAGGTTGGTCGCAAACCCCTCACCCTCATCCGGCAACTGCGTCCGCTCCTCATCTCACTCGGTATGACAGCGTTCACGGTCCACGGCCTTGACTTTTCCGGTGGGGCAGGATTTCTGGTGAGCGGAGGAGTGGCGTTAGGTGCCCTGTTCGGTCTGACGGCCGCGTCGTTCGTCCGGATTGAGTGGCAGGGCGCTCAAGCCTACAGCGTTGCTGGCTGGCCGTATGCAATGGTCTGGGTCGTCTCAATCGGTGGCCGGGTGCTCTTCGGACTGCTGGCCACGCACCAGGGCGCGGTGCAGGACGCGGTGGTGCGCTTCAGCATGCAACATCACATCCTGGGCGCGACCGCTTGGACGACGGCTTTCATTCTGATGACGGTCACCGAAATCAGCCTGCGTACGCTTCTGGTCATGATCCGCTCGCGTCGTCCCATGGCTGAGCTGCTCGCCGCCTAAGCCCAACCAAAGCCATCTTCCTCTCAGGTCGGGTGTATCCGGTGAGGGTTCTGGCAAGTTTGTGTTGAGCTGAGCCGTGGGAAGCTCAGCTTGGCCCTCCCACTCGAGCTGATCAGCCCGATGGCAAGTTCGATCTCAAAAGATCGCCTGCTAAATTCCGGCCAGCTCGAGGCCCTTTCGAAGAGGCACACCAGTATTCGAGGCATGAAGCCTGTACACCACATTCAGCTGCAGGGTCCGGGGCGGTGACACGTTTTCCTTTCTTCAGGAGGGTGTTTATGTTTGTTCTTGGGATTGATATCGGCAGAGATGAATTGTGCTTACGTCTCCTTGAAACTCCCGTGCAAGGCTCAGCGACGACAAAAGGGCAGATACGGGTCTTCCCAAATTCCCATCTGGGTTATCAGTCCCTCCTGGACTGGCCGGCTGCCGAGCAGGCACAGCCAGGGGTGAATTCGGTGATGATGAAAGCGACCGGTGTCTACTGGGAGCGCGTCGCAGTGGCGTTGCACACGGCTCAGTGTGCGGTCAGCGCGGTCAATGCCACATACATCAAATTCTCTGCTCGAGGCACGCTTCGACGAGGAAAGACGGACGCCTTGGATGCAGAGATCATCGCGAGGTATGGCGCGACCATGCACCCAGCGCGCTGGGTGCCCTCTGAGAAGAGGTTGAGCGAGCTCAGGGCATTGATCCACGAACGTGACACCGTCGTGGAACTGATGACGATCGAAAAAAGCCGTCAACATGCCCTCGACCAGCGCCACGAGGCCACCCCGATTGCTCTCCGGTTGAGCCGAGACCGGATGACGTTCCCCTGTACGCCACTGGAACACGTCAACGTCGCCATTTCTGCGTTAATCGCTGTGCCAGGCGAGCTTCAGGAGCATGTGACCTTACTCGCTTCCGTGCCAGGGATGGGGAGCCCAACGGCTGCGCTCGTGTTGACAGAGACGCACCATCTGGACCGCGGGTATTCTGCCCGTCAATGGGCAGCGTACGCTGGACTTTTCCCGGCTCCACGACCATCCGGTGCCAAACAAAGCAAAACGCATATCTCCAAGATAGGAAGTGCGCGTCTGAGGCGCGCATTGTACATTTCTGCGTTGTCTGCTTCGCGTTTTAAAAACGTCCTGGGCGACTTTTATCGCCACCTGGTGAACAAGGGCAAACCCAGAAAGTTGGCATTGATTGCGCTGGCGAGAAAGATCTCGTGGATCTGTTGTGCTGTCCTCAGGTCTGGTCAACCGTTCGACTTGACGTTTCGATCTACAGCACTTCGGATCCCTTGACGGTATCCAACCAACATACTATTTATGGGCGCCCGTGGTTTGAAGTCCCCCTCAGTACTGGACACCCTCAGCAGCTGGCATGTTGATGGTAATGGTGTCCAGGACGCAAAGCGGGAGTTTAAGAGGCAGTATCCGAACCAGACGAAGCCACCAAAAGCAAAGGTTCCAGACGTGATCGATGGTCACAGGGGTGTCCTGAACCTTACGCGACCCCGGCCTTCAGCCTGCCGGGACGCCAGTTCAGGCAACACAACCGTCTGAACTCCAGACGGCCACTGATCTTATTCGCCCCTTCGTAGATTCGATTGCCAGAGCAGTCTTTCGTGAGTGCAACGGATTTGTAAGCAGCCACGATGGTAAGACAGGCGGCCGTCAACGCTGTATGTTCAGCGGTCCTGTACGATTGAGTCGGAGGGAATCATGACGACTCTGCCCATCCGACCACCACTTGAACACGTCGCACTGGGTGTCTTCGACACCGTGCGGAGATATGCCGCTGAGAGTGAACGGCAGGGCCGGCTCTCCGCCGCGACCCTCGCGGCGTTGCATGACGCTGGGCTGTTCACCATCCTGCAACCCGGGTCATGTGGCGGGTGGGACCGTCCCCTCCCAGAAGTGCTGAACGCCATTCAGTGTGTGGCGCGGGCCGACGGTGCCGCAGGCTGGTGTCTGATGATCGGCGCCGGTAGCAACGCTTTTACCTCCTGGCTCGAGCCGGATGTCGCCCGGTCCATGTTGATGCCCCACCCGACGGTCTGCTCCAGCATCTTCATGCCCACGGGAGATGCTGTCCCCGAGGCGGGTGGCTACCGTGTCACGGGTCGGTGGTCGTACGCGAGCGGGATCCAGCACGCGACCTGGGTGCTCGCAGGGTGCCGCGTCCCGGGTGAGGCACCGCTGCAGGTGTTCCTGAACACCCGGGATGTAAAGGTCGTTCCCAACTGGGACGTGATGGGGTTGCGTGCGACCGGGAGCCACGATTTCACGGCGGACGGCGTATTCGTACCTGCCGAGCGGACCTTGCGCTTCGAAGATGGGCCCCAGGATGCTGGCCCCTTGTACGCCTTACCGTTCTGGGCCACGCTGTGGCTGTGGTTCGCGCCGGTTCCCCTGGGAATTGCGCGCGCAGCCCTGGATGCCCTCAGGGACGAGGTGGGTGTCAGAGGCAGTGAGCGTCTCAGCACGTCCACGTTCGAGCGGTACGCGGAAGCGGAAGCGATCTGGCGGGCGGCCAACGCTTTTGCCAACGAGGTGACGGAGCGCGCCTGGGCTGCGGCCCGGACAGGGAGGCTATTCACGGCTGAAGAGGTCGCAGAGACGGGCGTCATGGCGAGACATGTGGCCGTCTCTGCAGCGCGCGTAACGCAGATCACGCATGCACTCGCAGGTGGAGCCAGCCTCCGAGAAGGCGTTCTGGCGCGTGCTTTCCGCGACGCGCATGCGGCGATGCAGCATGTCGCCCTCGCCCCAGGGGTGTGGGAACGCGCCGGACGCACCTGGCTGGAAACGCATCCGAAAGCGTAGAGACGGCCGAGAACGATGGAGTGGGCGTCGGCGTACCAAAGTGGTAGCGTTCAGCCATGACGTGATCCTTATTTTCTGGATAGGCGACGGCCCGTAAACTGAGCCTTTGACGGCTGTGTTGCCTCAGAGCGTTTCATACGTGGTCAACCGTCGGAGCGGGGTGGTCTGAACCTCAGACCACCCCGCTCCGACTCTACTGTCGCGCCGGTTAAAGCAACATAACCCATGATCTACCGGTTCGAGAAGCATGCCGCCTGCGCAGCCTTGGTCTCACGGAGATTCTGAAGCGCCCGTCCCAGGCCACTTCAGGATCGCGGCGGTCGGACATCTCCACCTCGACCGGGACCGAATAGCCCGTGAAGGCCAAAGACAACCCGTTGGTGGCGTCCTCAAGGTTGTTGTCCACTCGGCGGCTGTCCACATGGGAAGTGTAGATCCGAACATATGCGCTACAGATAGGAAATGGCAAGGCCTTTAGACCAACCCTCCCGGAGAAGCGTGCAGTCCAAGGCGAGAGCTTTACACTCGGGTATGCGATGTGTACTGCGAGCGACTGGAATCCCTACACGATGTCGATCAGTACCTCGCCCAGGTGCAGCTGTCAGCTGTGATGCTCAAGGTCTGGCACCAGGGAAGGCGGGGCCTGGTCAGGTCAGAAGAAGGTCTATGCGTCCTCCGGGGTGAATATCCTCGTCACCGATCATGCGTTCTTGGAAGTACAAGGTCAGATCGAGAACACTTTGACGTTTCTGCACATGTGCGCTCCCGAACTTCATCTGCTCGCGACCTTTTCAGGGACAGAAGAGATTGTGCTCGACTTCGGTATCGAGGACCGTGACGTGGCGGCTCAGGCCGACGCCTCTCCTGCACAGCTGCTGGGTGAGCTCCGGATCGGTCTCGTCGTTTCCTGCTACGCACATGACGAGGGAGGTCCTAGGAAGAAACATGCAGCTGGATAATGGGAGCGGAGAGCCGGAAGGGTCATCTCCCCTCTTCCCTTTTCGGGCGAAAGCAGCTGTTTTTGACTCTGCAAGCAGCTTCAGTCCGCGGCTCGTTCCTCAGGACCTGGGCAAGCTTCTCTTGGGGAGGATAAAGCCAAAGGTCGCACCCTGGCCCATGTGCCCTTCAGCGAACACCTGACCGCCGTGTTTCAGGATCAGCCGCCTGACCTGCGCCAGCCCTACTCCTGTTCCGCTCGCCTCCTGCGTACTGTGCAGCCGCTGGAACAGGTTGAACAGCCGATCCTGGTACCGCGGATCGAAGCCCAGCCCGTTGTCGCCCACCGACACTTTCCAGCTGCTGTCCTGCTCTTCGGCCCAGACCCGGATGATGGCCGGATCGCGGGTACGGGTGAACTTCAGAGCGTTTTCGGTCAGCTGGGTCAGCACCTGTTTCAGGGCGTCCCAATCTCCCTGCACTGCTGGTAAAGACGCCACCTCCCAGCGGATGTTCCGGGCCATCAGGTCCGGTATCAGGCTGGCCTGGAGTTGCGCCATGAGGTCGTTCAGGTCGACCAGCTGCGGCCGCAAGGATTGCTGAGCGGCGTTCGACAGGTTCAGCAGAGCGTCGATCAGGATGTTCATCTGTCCCCCCGCCTGTTCGACCACGTCCAGGTAGCGGGCGCTGCGCTGGTCGAGTCGACCGTCCAGGGAGGTTCGGGCCAGCTTGAGGAAGCCCATCATGTGCCGCACCGGGGTCCGCAGGTCGTGCGAGACCGAGTACGAGAAGGCTTCAAGCTCCTGGGTGGAAGCGGCGAGTTCCTGCGTCCGGGCATCCAGGGCGTCTCTCTGCGCCATGACCGTCCGGGTCTGCTGCGCCCGGTCCAGCGCCAGGTCCAGGCTGCGGCCCACCGCGCGGAAGATCCGTTTCTCCCGTTCCGTCCAGGTCGCCGACAGACGTGAGGCCATGAGCAGCACGCTCTGCATCTCCTCCTCCTGAAAGAGAGGGTAACCGGCTACGGCCTGCAGGTACAGAGACTCTTCGATCACCATGCCGGCGGCCGCCTGGTGATCCGCCCAGTGGTCGACGAATGCAGGGGTGTTCTCGCGGAGCATGAGGGCGAGGCTGGAGCGTTTGAGTGGGAAGCCGTTCTGCAACCGCCAGAGAAACGTGGGATTGAAGAGGGGATTCCAGGCAGTGGCCTTGTACAGATCTCCTTCGCGCTCGAGGTAGACGACATCCACGCCACAGGTGTCTTCGAGGAGAGAGATCGCCTGACGGACGAGCGCCTGAACATCGGTCTCGCTGCCCACCTGCTCGGTGAAGCGGGTAAAGGCCTCCAGCGCCGTTCGTTCTTCTTCCAGTGTCCGGGTCTGCTGGGCGCGGTCAAGCGCCAGCTCGAGGCTACGTCCCACGGCACGAAAAATCCTTTTGTCGCGCTCCGCCCAGATGGGAGCGGTGAATGACCCCATCATCAGGACGCTCTGCAACTGGCCGTCCACGAAGTAAGGGTGCCCGGCGACGGCCTGGTAGACGCCCGTTTCTGGGATGAGCACTCCGGTGTCCTTCCAATGGTCGATGAACGCAGCAGCGTTTTGCAGAAGGACCCGGGCGATACCGGAGTCCTGGAGGAGAAAGCCGTCTTGCAGCAAGGGGGGCAAGGTGGGATCAGCCTGAGGGTTCCAGACGGTGAGTTTAAACAGGTCACCGTTGCGCTCGAAGTAGGCGGCGTCTCCCCCGCAGATGTCGACCAGCAGCGTGATCGCCTGCTGAACCAGAAGCTGTACGTCGGTCTCACTGCCAACCGCTTCGGTGAAGCGGGTGAAGGCCTCGAGCGCGGCCCGTTCCTCCTCCAGTCCCCGGGCCTGCGTTGCCCGCTCCAGCGCCAGTTCAAGGCTCTGGACGGCCGTCTCCAGCACCACCCGGTCCACCGTCGACCAGGTCCGCCGCTGAAACAGGACGATCGCCAGCACCCCGAGTGGTCGGCCACCGACCCGCACCGGGAGGGCCGCCGTCGTGCCGATGTGGGCGATGAGGTGGGGCGCGAGGTCATCGGTGTCCTGGGCGTAGTGGTCCTGGTAATACGGGTGCCCTGTCGTCCAGGGAAGGTACAGATTGCTGGTCTCGGCGTAGGGTAAGCCGCGGTCGATCACCGCCTGCAACTCGGGCGAGTTCAGGCTGCCGTGCTGCACGCGGCTGAACCAGCGCTCCCCCTCGACTTCATAGAACATCACCGCCCCCTCTGGAAGCAGGGACATCACCACCTCCTGAGCCCGCCGGATCAGCAGGCGCGGGTCGGTGGTCAGGGCCAGGTCGCGGGTCAGGTCAGCGAAGGCTTCGAGCGCCTCGGTCCGGGCCTGCAACTGGGCGTTCTGGGCCATCAGTTCCCGCGCGGTCCGGGTGCGTTCCAGGGCCAGATTGAGGCCCCGCCCGACGGCCATCACCAGCCCCCGGTCGGCTTCGCTCCAGACCCGGGTGTTCCGGAGGCCAATGGAGAGCAGAGAACGCACTTCACCGCCCACGATCAGTGGATAGTTGGCCGCTGCAGGATACGCTTCGCTCAGGTCGACGCCTGCCTGCGTTGCTTTTCGACCTTCCCTGAAGTCCGGCTGGCGGGTCCGGAGCACCTGACGGATCACAGGCGTCTCGGGCACACCGGCGACCAGCACACGGATGAGTTCCGGGCTGATGTCTTCGCTCCAGACCCGGGCCTTCCAGAGCTGATTCTCCTCCTCGTAGTAGCCGATGCTCGCCTCTGGAAAACGGCCCTGGAGCACCCTGATGGCCTGCCGGATCAGGGTGGTCTGGTCGATTTCACTGCCAACAGCCTCGGTAAACGCGACGAACGCCTCCTGGGCGCGCGCGTCCTCGATGATCTTGCGGCCGCGGGCCTCAAAACGTTGTCCAAGCAGACCGAGGTGCCCGGCGCGGTCGAGCGCGATGGTGCACTGGGCCGCCAGCGTCCGCAGGAAATATTTCTCCCCAGCGGTGAAGGCGTGCGGTTCGTGAAAGTCAAGCACCAGGCTGCCGAGTGGGTGACCGTCGAGGAACATCGGGAGAACGGCCGTGGCGACCGCGGCCACCGCGCCGGTGCGTTCTTCGAGGTCGGGGTAGCTGGCCTTGAGGGCTCCGGCATGTTCGAAGTACAGGGCGTGTCCAAGCCACAGCACGTCCGCGGCCGGCACACGGTGGTCCAGAGGTCCGTCCTGCCAGATGGTCAGCGTGCCGGGGTCATAACCGATGTGGCGGGCCATCCGCAGGGACTGGCCCTGCTCGTCAACCAGCAGCACGGCACCGGCGATCGCCCCCAGAGCACGAAGCGCCGGCTCAAGGACGGCTGTCAACACCTCGGTCTGCGTCTGTGCGGCCGCGAGCGCCTGTGTGGCATGGATCAGCTGCACCGTGAGCTGAGGGAGAGCCTCGGAGGGCCCGTCGGACACGGACGACATGCTTCAGCATACAGTGCGGACGCCACCGAGCCCCACACAGGGATCGTGGGAAACCGCCGATAAATCACGGTACCACCGGCGGTTGGATTTCTGAGGCGGGCGTCGTATAGACGCGCAGTACCTTTGCGACGACAGCTGAAAGTGGCGTGGACGGTTCTGGCAAGTTGTTGGCGTGGGGTGAAGTCGTGCTGAACGACCAGAAGCTTCCAGGGTACCAACTCCCACTTTCGGTCATCGGTCATGCCGTCTGGCTTTACCACCGCTATGCTCTTTGCTACCGAGATGTCGAGAAGCTGCTTTTCGAGTGGGGCATTGAGCTGTCTCGCGAATCCATACATACATTGCGCATCAATTTCAGCAGTGAGTTTGTTCAGAACTTA
>Ga0160427_10000240_pt1 | contig 36120 bp, 37 predicted proteins | sample SolpanmetagenomL_FD_108194 | JGI IMG/M metagenome (GOLD analysis project Ga0160427, IMG submission 108194) | Solar panel surface microbial communities from Lawrence Berkeley National Laboratory, California, USA - L | ecosystem: Engineered > Built environment > Solar panel > Unclassified ...
ATTACCTCACACGTTGCCTCTTATGATTTGGTGCGCAAAATGCGTGCCAGCATCCTTGTATTAGGCCCGTTATTAGCACGTCACCACCAAGCTGAGGTGTCACTGCCTGGTGGCTGCGCAATCGGGGTGCGCCCGGTCAATTTGCATCTACTTGGTCTAGAGGCTATGGGTGCACAAATTAAGATTGAAGATGGCTATATCAAAGCAACAGCTCCACAGGGGTTACAGGGATGTGATTTTACATTCCCTGTTGTCAGTGTAACAGGTACTGAAAATCTTCTGATGGCCGCAACATTAGCAAAAGGTATTACACGGTTAATTAATGCTGCATGTGAACCAGAAGTAACAGACTTGGCAGCGTGCTTGGTAAAAATGGGTGCAAAAATTTCTGGTATTGGCACATCCTGTCTTGAAATTGTTGGTGTTGAAAAATTATACGGTGCAACCCATGATGTGCTACCCGATCGCATTGAAACCGGATCTTATATCATGGCTGTTGGCTTGGCAGGGGGTGAAGTGACTTTACTTAATACGTCCTTAGATTTGTTACCAACAGTTACAAATATATTGCATCAAGTGGGTATTGACCTTAAGCCCGTTGAAAATGGTATTTATGTTAAAAGCATTCCCCAAAACCTAGTCGCACAAGACATTAGCACAGCCCCTTATCCAGGATTTCCAACAGACTTGCAGGCGCAGTATGTAGCGCTGATGACAGGTGTTCAGGGTACGGCTAAAATCACAGAAACTATTTGGGAAAATCGTTTTATGCATGTACCTGAATTAACACGTATGGGGGCGCACATAGAGGTGGAGGGGACGACCTTAACCGTTCATGGTAATACTGTATTACGCGGTGCCCCAGTCATGGCAACAGATCTGCGGGCCTCAAAATCATTGGTTATAGCGGGTTTGGCTGCACAGGGCGAAACAATTGTTAATCGCATCTATCATTTGGATCGTGGTTATGAAGCGTTAGAAGATAAACTTCAATCTTGCGGTGCTGATATTAAACGTATGTCAGATTGTGAAACTTTAGTTAATAATGAAAGTTAATACGTTGCATGCTAATTGATAGTCATTGTCATTTAAGCTTTGATGATTATGCCCAAGACTTTGATAGTGTCTATGCCCGTGCTATGGCAACTGGCGTTCAAGGATTTGTTAACATATGTACGAAATATGCAGAAGCTGATGAGTTAATTCGCTTAAGTGAGCAACATGATAATATTTATGCTTCAATTGGTATTCACCCGCACGAAGCCGAGGCGACACTCAAAAATTATTCTTTATCCCAAATTCATGCGTGGTTAATGCGATATGCAGCTCATCCTAAAGTCGTCTTAATTGGCGAAACGGGATTAGATTATCATTATGAGCACAGTCCCAAAGACCTGCAGCAACAGGTTTTTAAAACGCACATTGCCATTAGTCAAAAATTAGATATTCCCTTAAGCATACACACCCGCTCAGCGGATGCAGACACCATTGTAATTCTGCAAGAGATGGCGCAGCATCACCCCGTCCGCGGTATTTTGCATTGCTTTACGGGCACACCGCAGTTAGCAGAAGCCGCCCTAGAACTTGGGATGTATATATCCATATCAGGTATTGTGACATTCAATAAATCAGTGGACCTGCAAGAAATTGTCAAAACCATACCCCTTGATCGTTTACTTGTGGAAACAGATGCACCGTACTTGGCACCCACGCCCTACCGTGGTAAGCGCAATGAGCCTGCATACATTATTGAAACAGTCAAAAAGATTGCGGCATTAAAAGAAATTTCCGTTGAAGAAATTATGGCGCAGACAACTGAGAATTTTAAGCGATTGTGTAATAAGTTTAAGTAAACTTTAACCAATTTATATAAATATGGGGGAAAATTAATAATAGTTTATGAAATATAATAGGTCAAAAATCTTTAAAATATTATTGATAATAAATATTTTTTGTAATCAAATTCAAGCAAGCTTCGTAAATAATATTGATTCTATAGAATTTGACGCGCTGGAAGTGAGCGGGGCCAATTTTCTGGTTATTTATTATCATGATACATATGTTGATATGTCAAAGTCTTTGTTTGACAGTGACGGCAATTGGATATCAAAATGTATGCCTCCTCAATATATTCAGTATCTGGGAAAATTTGATTTAGAAGATGCAAAATTACTTTTACCCTGGTTAAAATGCAAAGAATTATCTTGTTTTTCTTTAATGGAAAACCGCAAATGCAATGCATTAGATATTATTTACAAATGGTATTGTGGCATTAAAAATCTTGGGGCGGATGTCTCAGCATTAGGTATTTATAAAATAGCATGGCTTGATGCTCAATCGTTAATTAAAGAATTATATCAAGATGAAAGATCTAATATTCCTGCAGAATGGTTAGAAACAAATAGATTGTTTTACCTAAGATACAACAGACCTAATTTTGTGGTACACTATAAAGTTCAAAAAACGTTAGAGTTATTTCAACAATATTCAGCACCAGGCAAAAAAGGCCAAAAAGGCGAAACTCTCGAAAAGCTTTATCATGAAGTTAATGATCAGCTTTTAGATCTTTACAATGATAAACCTAAACAATTTTGGGAATATTTAGCAGATCTTAATAACGGCTATGCCAAAACGCTTATTGACCCTGACAAAAGAAATAAATATTTCGAGCAGGCAAAACGTTACCGGGACTAACCTAATAGAGTTATGTGAGGAAGGGCATTTAATTTAAAATCAACCTTTATAAAAAAATATAAAAATAATTAATGTTCAACTTAATGAAAATAATTTTATTCTTCCTATTTTAGTAAAGGTATTTAACAAAGCTGACTACGCTATCTTAAATCTTACTTATATCTAATTTCTGTAATCGCCCTATACCTTTGTTTAAAAAAAAGTTACACTGATATAAAAATAAGTTTAACAGATAAGTTGTCATGAATTTTGTTGCCCCATCAGCGTTTTTGCAAGATTACTTTCCTATTGTTATCTTCTTGGCTGTTGCACTTGGGCTATCTTGTTTTATGATAATTCTGGGTTATATCCGCGGCCCCAAGCGCCCTGATGCTGAAAAAATATCGCCCTATGAATGTGGCTTTGAAAATTTTTCAGATGCCCGCATTAAATTCAACATTAAATACTATCTTGTTGCCATTTTGTTTATTATCTTTGACTTGGAAATTGCCTTTTTGTTTCCGTGGGCTGTGGCCCTTGATACCATTGGCGGTTATGGATTTTTCTCAATGATGGTTTTTCTGTTAATCCTAACTATTGGCTTTGTTTATGAATGGGGTAAGGGAGCTTTAGAATGGGAATAATAACTAGCACTGATTTGCCAAACACATTTCAATATAAACATTTGAGCGCGCAGGATATGACCGCGCATTTGCAGGATGAAGGTGCTAATAAAGGTTATGTCTTGGCCAAATTGGATGAAGTTGCTGCTTGGGCACAAGCAGGATCACTGTGGCCCATGACTTTTGGTCTTGCATGTTGTGCTGTTGAAATGATGCAGTGCGCAGCCAGTCGTTATGATTTGGACCGCATTGGCACAGTCTTTCGTGCCAGCCCCCGGCAATCTGACTTAATGATTGTGGCAGGAACATTAACCAATAAGATGGCGCCCGCATTGCGCAAAGTTTATGATCAGATGGCTGAGCCCCGTTATGTATTATCCATGGGGTCATGTGCCAATGGTGGGGGGTACTATCATTACTCGTATTCAGTAACACGGGGGTGTGATCGCATCGTACCCGTTGACGTCTATGTACCTGGATGCCCGCCGACAGCTGAAGCGTTACTATATGGTATTATGCTGTTACAAAAGAAAATTCGTGGCGCACAAACAACGGTAGTAGTGCGATCATGACACCATTAACCCAGCAATCCATCATCGATAGAATCAGTACACTGAGTTTTGAAAACATAGAGATTACCACTTTGTTGGGTGAACTCTCTGTTACCGTATCTGTTGATAAAATTTTACCCCTACTCAGTTTTCTGCGCGATGATCACACCCTGATGTTTAAGCAGTTAATCGATATTTGTGCTGTGGATTATTTGGGACGTAGTCCCCGCTATGACATCGTTTATCACTTACTGAGTTTACAATTTAATTGCCGCATTCGCTTGAAAGTGGCTGTCGATGAGAGCGATGCGACCCCCTCAGCTATTCATATTTTCAGTACAGCCAATTGGTTTGAGCGTGAAATATTTGATCTCTATGGCCTTGTTTTTATGGGTCACCCGAATCTGCACCGCATTTTAACAGACTATAATTTTCAAGGACATCCATTGCGCAAGGATTTTCCCTTAAGTGGTTACGTCGAGCCCCTTTATGATCCTATTCAAAAAAAAGTTGTGTACAATCCTGTCGTCTTACCCCAAGAGTTCCGTGATTTTGATTTTCTCAGTCCCTGGGAAGGGATGACACCTCAGCGGCCTGTCTTGCCAGGTGATGAAAAGGCTAATGTAACAATTGCCCCAAAGGTGACAGGTACCCTATGATTGAGCAAGAAAACAATACCTATCAATTAAACTTTGGTCCCCAACATCCAGCAGCCCATGGTGTGTTGCGTCTTATCCTTGAGCTGGACGGCGAACTGGTGGAGCGCGCCGATCCGCATATTGGTTTTTTGCATCGTGGTACTGAAAAATTAATTGAATACAAAACGTATACCCAAGCCATCCCTTATTTTGATCGTTTGGATTATGTATCGCCAATGAATCAAGAACATGCATTTGCCTTGGCCGTTGAAAAATTACTGGGACTTGATGTGCCCCTGCGCGGACAATACATTCGGGTTATGTTTTGTGAATTGACCCGTATCATGAATCACATCCTTAATATTACCACATTTGCACTTGATGTGGGCGCAATGACGCCACTGTTGTGGGGATTTGAAGATCGCGAGATCTTAATGGGATTCTATGAGCGTGTCTCAGGCTCGCGTATGCATGCCAACTATTTTCGCCCCGGCGGTGTGCATCAGGATTTACCCCCAGGGTTATTGGAAGATATTCAAACGTTCACGACGAACTATACTAAATCTATTGATGATTTAGAGCGTTTACTGACGGATAATCGAATTTTCAAACAGCGCACAGTTAATATAGGCGTGGTGACAAAAGAGCAAGCGCTTGATTGGGGTTTTACAGGGCCCATGTTACGTGCCAGCAATGTGGCATGGGATTTGCGGCGCAGTCAACCGTATGACGTGTATGATCAAATGGAATTCAATGTTCCTGTGGGTAAACACGGTGATTGCTATGATCGCTATTTGGTGCGTATTTATGAAATGCGTGAGAGTTTAAAAATCATCCAACAATGCTTGAATCAAATGCCAGGCGGACCTGTCATGACATTGAATAAAAAAGTGGCACCGCCTAAGCGCAGCAATATGAAAACAGGCATGGAAGACATGATTCATCATTTTAAGTTATATACGGAAGGATATCACGTGCCCGCAGGTGAAACGTATACTGCTGTTGAGGCGCCTAAAGGTGAGTTTGGTGTTTATTTAATTGCAGATGGATCTAACAAACCTTACCGTTGCAAAATCCGCGCACCTGGATTTGCATTTTTGCAAGGACTTGATTTTATGGCTAAGGGTCATATGCTGGCCGATATTCCTGCTATCATTGGATCAATGGATATTGTGTTTGGGGAAATTGATCGATGAACCGCACGCAATTAGTAACAACTGGTAAACCTTTTGTTTTTACGCCTAAACATTTAGTTGAAATTGATCATATCAAATCAAAGTATCCCCCTGAAAAGTCAGCCAGTGCTGTAATGCCAGTGCTGTGGTTGGCACAACAGCACCATGATAATTGGATTTCAAAAGAAGTTGTTGAAGCTGTGGCCATTACCCTAAATTTACCTGTAATGCGGGTCTACGAGGTGGTTACTTTTTACACGATGTACAATATTAAACCTGTTGGTCGCCATCATATTCAGGTATGCCGCACCACCCCCTGTTGGCTGCGGGGCAGTGATGATGTTCTAAAGGCTTGCTTTAAAGCATGTGATGTTAGCCAAGCAGGTGAAGTCTCACCGGATCAGCAGTTTTCCATCGTAGAGGTGGAATGCTTAGGGGCGTGCGCCAATGCCCCCATGGTACAAATCAATAATGATTATTATGAAGATTTAACCCCGCAATTAATGACTGACTTAATTGATAAATTGAGATCTGGTCAACAAACGACAACTGGGTCACAAACGGGACGTAAGTGCTCGCAGGCGGATTCCAGGATACCCGAGGTTTCACATGCTAAGTGATGATAACCGTGTCTTTACTAACCTTCAGGGCCAGCAAAGCTTTAGGCTCAGCCAAGCGCAACGACGTGGTGATTGGCAAGATACAGCCACAATATTAGCTAAAGGGCGTGAACGTATTATTGAAGAAACCATTAATTCAGGTCTGCGGGGTCGTGGTGGGGCTGGGTTTTCAACAGGGCGTAAATGGTCGTTCATGCCAAAAGAAGTCAAGTTACCCCATTATCTTGTGATCAATGCTGATGAAAGTGAACCTGGCACATGTAAAGACCGTGAAATTTTGCGCAATGAGCCCCACAAGTTAATTGAGGGGGCATTGATTGCGGGATTCTCAATCCAGGCGCATGTAGGCTATATCTATATTCGTGGCGAATATTATCATGAGTTGCAATATTTGGAAGCAGCTATCAAAGAAGCCTATGCAGCTGGTTTATTAGGTGCCAATGCAGCGGGGTCAGGCTGGACGTTTGATCTGTACGTTCACCGTGGGGCTGGTGCTTATATATGTGGAGAAGAATCTGCATTACTTGAAAGTTTAGAAGGCCGTAAAGGATTCCCGCGCCTCAAACCACCGTTTCCAGCTAATTGTGGTTTATATGGGTGCCCGACCACGGTTAACAATGTAGAATCGATTGCTGTTGTGCCCACTATTTTAAGGCGGGGGGCTGCGTGGTTTGCAGGACTTGGTTTAAAAGACAGTACAGGGACCAAAATATTTTCAATTTCTGGCCATGTTAATCAACCCTGCAATGTGGAAGAAGAATTGGGTATTCCTCTGCGCACCTTAATTGATACTTATGCAGGCGGTGTGCGGGGGGGTTGGGATAATTTATTAGCCATCATTCCAGGGGGATCATCTGTGCCTTTGTTACCCAAAGAAATCTGTGACACTGTTACTATGGATTTTGAAAATCTGCGGGCTGTTAAAAGTGGGTTAGGGACTGCTGGTGTCATTGTTATGGATAAATCAACTGACATTATTGAAGCCATTGCCCGGTTATCGCATTTCTATATGCATGAAAGTTGTGGTCAATGTACACCTTGCCGCGAGGGGACAGGGTGGTTGTATCATATGATGGTGAACCTGCAACAGGGGCGTGGATGTGCACAAGATATTGATCGCCTGGAAGAGATGACCTATCAAATTGAAGGTCACACCATATGTGCCTTAGGTGATGCAGCAGCCTGGCCCGTCCAAGGATTAATTCGCCACTTTAAACCTGAGATTATCAATCGCATTCACGCAAATATAACGGCAAGGTAAAAGATAACGATGCCAAAAGTTACCGTTAATAACATCACCCTTGAAGTTGATCCTGGCTATACCGTGTTACAAACTGCCCAGATGGTTGACACAGAAATCCCTGTGTTCTGTTACCATCCAAAGCTAGCCATTGCTGGTAATTGCCGGATGTGCTTGGTTGAAGTTGAAAAAATGCCCAAATTAGTGGCCAGTTGCGCGATGCCTATTCAAGACGGCATGGTCATTCATACAAATACCGATAAAGTTAAACAAGCCCGTGCTGGTGTTCTTGAATTTTTATTAAAAAATCATCCCTTAGATTGCCCCATTTGTGATCAAGGGGGTGAGTGTGACCTACAAGATATCACCATGGCTTATGGGGCTACAAATAGTCGATTTAATGATGTTAAGCGGGCGGTTAACCCAACTTATATGGGGCCTCTTATCCGCCCCTATATGACCAGATGTATTCAGTGCACACGGTGTGTGCGCTTTGGGACCGACATTGCAGGCATGCGTGAACTAGGCGCGGTTGGACGCGGTGAAACAATGGAAATTGTGACATTTTTAGATCAAGCCATTCAGTCTGAATTATCAGGTAACCTGATTGATGTCTGTCCCGTGGGAGCCTTAACATCCAAGCCCTACCAATTTCAAGGCCGACCATGGGAATTAAAAAAAACTAATTCTATTGATGTGTTAGATGCCGTAGGCTCAAATATTCGTATCGACAGCCACAATATGCAGGTTAAGCGTATCTTGCCACGCCTTAATGAAGATATTAACGAAGAATGGATTTCAGATAAGACGCGCTATGCTTGTGATGCGCTGACCATTCAACGCCTCGACCAGCCCTTTATAAAACGTGATAACCATTTGCAACCAACCTCTTGGCCTGAGGCTTTATCGCAGTGTGCCCAGCAACTTAAATCATTCCAGCCTCATGAAATTGCGGTTTTAGTAGGTGATTTAGTTGACGTTGAAACAATCTATGCAGTTAAGAAAATGTGCGACAGTTTAGGTATTACGCATTATGACTGTCGCTTACAAGATGAGCCATTTGTTCAAGGTCGAGAGCGCGCAGGGTATCTTTTTAATTCTACCATAGCAGGCATTGAGCAGGCCGATTTTTGCCTTATTATTGGGGCAAATGTGCGCGCTGATGCAGCCATGATCCATGCGCGATTGCGTAAGCGTTACTTGCTGGGTGGCTTTAATATTGCTTATGTGGGTGGCCAATTACCACAAGATCGCGATTTTTGTTTTGATTATGAAAATTTGGGTGATGACCTCTCAATTTTAACTGCCCTTATTGATGGCACGCATGTATTGTGCGATACCTTGAAAACGGCGCAAAAACCAATGTTGATTATTGGTCAAGCTGCCCTTAGGCATCGTGACGCAGCTGCCATCTATCAGGCAACACGTCAGCTTGCTGAACAATATAATTTCATTCAACAAGATTGGTGTGGATTTAATGTATTGCATACAGCAGCCAGTCGAGTGGGCGCACTAGATATAGGGTTTGTTTCAAAAGACACGGCTGTGACGATATCCTCAATAATTACAGCAGCACAACAAGGATCAATCAAAGCGCTTTATTTACTGGGCGTAGATCAGTTAGATCTTAGCCAGTTGCAAGATACTTTTATTATTTATCAAGGGCACCATGGTGATGCTGGTGCACAGCACGCTGACGTCATCCTGCCAGGTTGTGCCTATACTGAGAAATCAGCTCTGTATGTCAATACTGAGGGCCGGGTCCAGCAAACATGTGCAGCAGTGCCCCCTCCTGGAGATGCAAAAGAGGATTGGAAAATTATCCGGGCATTGTCAGATGCATTACAAATGCCCCTCAGTTTTAATACAATTGATCAGTTACATGCGCAGCTGTATGAACAGCACCCACATTTTCAATGGCAAGATATTATGACACCTTGCCAATGGATACCATCCTCATCACTTAAACCTATAAACTTAAAGGGTCATTTTGAGTCTGAAACATTTGATTTTTATCAACGTGATATTATTTCCGCGCACTCAGTGACGATGGCGCACTGTGTCAGCGCAGCAAAGCCAGGTGATCATGTTTGATCTTACCCTAACAGACATCAAAGACGCTGCCGTCATCTTAAGTCAGGTGCTTTTAATTATCTTGCCCTTGATCTTATGCGTGGCCTATTTAACGTATGCTGAGCGCAAAGTAATTGCGGCTATGCAACTGCGGGTGGGTCCAAGTGTGGTAGGTCCATTTGGCTTGCTACAGCCCATTGCAGACGCCCTAAAGCTGATGCATAAGGAAATTATTATACCAGCGCAAGCTGATAAAATACTGTTTCTATTAGCTCCAGTTATTACGTTCACGTTGGCCATGGCCGCTTGGGCCGTTATACCCTTTAGTCCCACCATGGTTTTAGCTGATATTAATGTTGGCATTTTATATCTGTTTGCCATTTCGTCCCTGGGTGTCTATGGCATTATTATTGCAGGATGGGCCAGTAATTCGAAATATGCATTTTTAGGTGCCCTGCGGTCGGCTGCGCAAATGATTTCTTATGAAGTGTCTATGGGGTTTATTATTGTAACAGTTTTAGTTTGTGTTGGATCACTGCGCCTTATTGACATTGTGCAAGCTCAGCAAAACTTGTGGTTCATTATTCCCCTGTTCCCATTATTCATCATCTTCTTTATTTCAACACTGGCTGAAACGAACCGTGCCCCCTTTGATCTGCCTGAGGCCGAAGCTGAAATTGTTGCTGGTTACAATGTCGAATATTCTTCTATGCCATTTGCGCTGTTCTTCTTGGGTGAATATGCCAATATGATTTTAATGAGCGCCTTAACATCATTATTGTTTTTAGGAGGCTGGTTACCTCCATTTAAATGGACATTTATAGATTGGGTACCTGGAATTGCATGGTTTGCATTAAAAATCAGTTTTGTCTTATTCTTATTCTTATGGGTGCGTGCGACATTACCGCGCTATCGCTATGATCAATTGATGCGCTTAGGCTGGAAAGTATTTTTGCCCTTCAGTTTATTTTACTTAATCTTAGTCTCAAGCGTGTTATTCTATTTTGATAAATTGCCATCCTAGGACCTGACAATGATGATTGCAAAAATATGGTTGAGGTTAAAACCGTTCCTGCTTATTGAAATTATATCTGGCATGGCATTAACATTAAAGTATATGTTTAAACCAAAAGTTACCTTAAATTATCCGCATCAAAAAAATCCAATCAGCCCCAGGTTTCGGGGTCAACATGCCTTGCGTCGTTATGATAATGGAGAAGAGCGGTGCATCTCTTGTAAATTATGTGAGGCAATTTGCCCAGCACGAGCTATTACCATTCAAGGTGCGCCGCGAGGTGATGATGAAAGCCGACGCACTGTCCAATATGACATCGATATGGTCAAATGTATTTACTGTGGTTTGTGCCAAGAAGCCTGTCCAGTGGATGCTATTGTTGAAGGGCCTAACTTTGAGTATGCCACGTTGACGCGCCAAGAATTATTATACGATAAGGAAAAGTTACTGCAAAATGGCGATGTGTGGGAGCCTTTGCTGGCTGAAAACATTAACCATGATAGTCAGTATCGTTAATCCCCTTAACGCTTAAAGACTCCAATCACTTCAAGATGACCTGACCAAATAAATTGATCAATTGGTATAATTTTTTGTAAAATGTATCTACTGTCCTGCAAAACCTTGGCATCGCGTGCAAACGTTTCAGGATTACACGAGACATAGACGACAGTGTGAATGTGATTTGCAAGACCTAGTTGTTTGATTTGATCCAATGCGCCACTGCGCGGTGGGTTAATGACAATAACGTCATAGCGGGCTAACTCGTCAAGTGTTAGAGGATCATCAAATAGATTGCGCAATTGTGTTGTTAAATGCATAAGTTCTAATTTATTAAGCTCAGAAAGGGCTGGGGCATCGCATTCAAAACCATCAACACAATGTCCAGTTTGAATAAGAGGTAACGTTAAAGTACCACGACCACAAAATAAATCAGCAATTTTTTGTGCCGGCAATGGTATGGCTTGGGTAATACACTGTGCCAAAATGGTATCCGAAGCTTGACTCGCTTGCAGGAAACAATAGGGTGAGATACCGACTTTGTATCCTGCCAACGTGATGTAAGGAACTTCTTTCACGTAAATTTCATGCGCATGAGTTTTGATTTTGTAAGTTAACCGCGTAATATTTAGCCGAGTTGTTAATTGCAGTAACAGGTCAACATCCTTTGACTCAAGGGGTCGCCTAAGTCCAGCTAATAACAAATCAATGCCGTTATCGGCACGCGTTGCAAAGACATGAATTAATTCGCGTTCTGCCAATACTTGATTAAGTATATCTCGCAGCGGATTAAACAGCGCCTCTAAATCAGGATGAATGACGGGGCACACTTGCGTATTAAAGCGTCGTTTATTAAGGCGTTGATGAAACCCTAATACAGTGGCCCCCTCAATTTTTTTACCCATGAAATCGATGCGGCGTCTCTTACCAGGTGCAACAGATATAACCTCATCAATTACCTTACAGTGCACGTGATTATCTTTAAGATAGCCCAATAATTTATCTAATTTAAAATGATTGTGAAAACTTGGGGTGCAGTGCTGTAATGTGCACCCGCCGCATACTCCAAAATGCTTACATGGTGGATCAATACGTGCGTTGTGCGCTTGAATAATCTCAGTAATGCGTGCCACTTTAAGTGTGCGGGATTTATGATAAACCTCTGCTACAACAACTTCCCCTGGCAAACTGAAGGGTACTTCAATATCATGTTGATCATTCTCAGCTATACCAATTCCTTGCGCATTTAAATAATTAATAGACAGTGTCTGTTGCGCTGATATATTTGGCATCGAATTTGCATTTTTACATTAAGCTTATGCCATGGTTATCTTGTAATTACAATTTTGAAATATAGCAAATTTTATAGAGGATTTATAAAAAAATGATATTTATTAAGTATTTATGATATATTTTAATTAAATATAATAATTTAATTTCTTTAACTCATGGAGTGTATTTACTTAATGGCTAAAAAAAATAACGATGATCATCAAATGCGTTTACAAGCCAGTAAAGATACAGATGGTCAAAAAAACAAACGGGATACAAAAGATACAGATGGTCATCGTGAGCGCTTGAGAAAACGTTTTATGAAAGGTGGTCTTAAAGCTGTTGCAGATTATGAGATCTTAGAACTTATACTGTTTTCAGTTATTCCTGTCATAGATGTTAAATCAATCGCCAAAGCATTACTCAGGGAATTTACGACAGTTACCGGTGTTTTTCAAGCAGAGGAACATGAATTGAAAAGAGTTAAAGGTATTGGACCTGCATCAGCTGCAACAATAAAAACGGTATTTGCAATTAGCCAAATTTTGTTGCGTGAAAAATTTGAGAAAAACGATATTTTAACGTCTTTCAAAGAAGTTGTCGATTATTGCAAACTAACGATGAGTCACCTTAAAGTTGAACAAATGCGTGTATTATTTTTAGATAGCAGTCATAAGTTGCTGTTAGATGAGGTTCAACACCAAGGAACCATTAATCATACTGTTATTTATCCAAGAGAAGTTATTCGGCGCTGCCTTGAATTAGGTGCAACAGGTTTAATTATTATTCATAATCACCCAAGCGGAGAATCCCAACCTTCGAATGCGGATATTCAAGCAACCTATGATATACAAAAAATTGGCGAGCGATTAGGCATTACCGTTCACGACCACATTGTGATTGGCCATAATAACTTTACGTCCTTTAAAAATTCTGGCCTGATACTAAAATAAATTAATATTATTATCTTTTAGGTTAATTGCAACAAAAGTCTAACAGCTACAAACTGTCAAACATAGCATACGATCTTAAAAAGTATTTCGTCAACAAAATCGCCATTATTGATGACGTTCATAATCTTCTATAATTTTGTCGATAGCTTGTCTTGCAACAGAAGTATCGACCGCATTTGTTTGACTTATATTAGCGCTGATAACCAGGACTTTCCATAAGGCCCATGCCCGCCCCCGGGTCCATGTTTCGTCATCAAAAGCAAGAATGTCTTTAAAAACTTGTCGTGATTTATGATCAAAAAATTTCCAAGCTATTGCAAGATCGCAGGCAGGATCTCCTACTGCAAGTAATCCAAAATCGATAACAGCACACAACTGATTTTTTTGGGTTAATAAATTATCAGGACTTATATCGCCATGGATCCAAACAGGAGATTTTTTCCATGTTGTTGATACGCCAGCCTCCCATATCTTGGAAACAATCTTAGTATCAATATCGTTTCTTAGAAGATTTAAAGCCTGCTGTGTTTCATTATGATAAATTGACAACGACCCACCGCGGTAAAAATTATGTAAACCAGGTTGGGGACCCTCCTTTAATTTAATACTGTGTAAGGCTTTGAGGAAATAAGCAAGTTCAGCTGCAATTGTTAGCATATTACTTGCTTTAATAGCAGTAACCGTATCACCCTTAATCCATCTATATATTGACCACTGCCATGGATAATCAATGCTTGGCTTGCCTAAACCAATGGGTCTTGGAATCTGTTGAGGTAAAAAAGGTTGTAATTTTGTAAGCCAGAATTGTTCTTTTTCCACTTGTGCTGCATATCTCTGCGCCCTTGGAAAACGCACGCTCATCTCCTCACCCAAATGAAATGTTCTGTTATCCCATCCATTTTTGTCAACTAGCCTAATTGATAAATGAGCAAACTGAGGAAACTGCTCACTGACCATACGTCGCGCAGATTCTTTGTTTATTATTATATCTTGATTAGAGTTGTGTTGCAGCTTATCTCTCAATTAAAATTAACCGATTATGTATGTTCAATTATAAAGTAATGTATTTCAACGTAAAGATTTATCAATAGTTAATTGGCAATTTATGGTTTTGCCGTCCTTGATAATAGACGTCAATTTTTTTTAAAATATATAGTCATTTCAAAATTAAGCCGATAGTTTATAGATCGTCACTGCGAGCCATTTGTGGCGTGGCAGTCTTATTGGCCGCCATTTTGAGATTGCCGCGTCCCTATTGGTCCTCGTAATGACGATGGGATGTTTTTTGGAATGACTATAGTTAACTTGGGTAAAATATTGGGGCAACAATAACAATGTTTCTTTATGTGGCTTTCTTGAAACTACCCCACCATCTTTGAGTGTTCATAACCGCAGTTTAAAGGTGAACAATTGTCATGTGGAAATCACTATACTTTTAAGAATCACTCAATTTTAAATAGTAATACTCCATAAATGCAAAAAAACCATCCACTTAAGGATGGTTTTTAAGGAAACAATTAGGTGAAAGACGGATTAGAAATCCATACCGCCCATGCCACCCATTCCGCCCATGCCACCTGGCATTGCAGGTGATTTGTCTTCTGGCAATTCAGCAACCATAACCTCTGTCGTAATTAACAGACCGGCCACGGAGGCTGCATCTTGAAGGGCCGTACGCACAACCTTGGTTGGATCAATAATGCCACTTTCAAACATGTTAACATATTTGTCATTTTGCGCATCAAAACCGAAGCTATGATCACCTTTTTCAAGTAACTTACCCACAATAACAGATCCACCACCACCGGCATTGCTGACGATTTGGCGAATAGGGGACTGTAGGGCACGGCGAATAATGTCGATCCCAATGCGTTGTTCATCATTTGCAGGCACTAGCACTTCAAGCGCTTTGGCACCATAAAGTAAGGCACAACCACCGCCAGGTACAACACCCTCTTCAACAGCAGCACGCGTTGCATTCAATGCATCTTCAACACGGTCTTTACGTTCTTTAACTTCGATCTCAGTTGCCCCACCAACGTGAATCACAGCAACACCGCCTGCTAACTTTGCAAGGCGTTCTTGTAACTTTTCACGGTCATAATCTGATGTGGTCTCAGTGATTTGCATACGAATTTGGGCACAGCGATCTTTAATTTCTTGCGCACCAGTTATGGCACTTACAAGCGTTGTGTTCTTTTTATCAATCACAACTTTTTTAGCTGTTCCCAACATTTGTACGGTAACGTTTTCAAGTTTCAATCCCATGTCTTCAGAAATCAGTTGACCCCCTGTCAGGATAGCAATGTCTTCTAACATGGCTTTGCGACGATCACCAAATCCGGGAGCCTTCACAGCTGCAACTTTTAATCCACCACGTAAGCGGTTTACAACAAGCGTTGATAAGGCTTCGCCCTCAACATCTTCTGCAATAATCAAAAGCGGACGGCCTGATTGAACCACTGCTTCTAAAACGGGTAACATTGCTTGTAAACCAGTTAACTTCTTCTCATGAATTAATATTAATGGATTTTCAAATTCAACAGTCATCTTTTCTGGATTAGTAATAAAGTAAGGTGAAATATAGCTGCGATCGAACTGCATTCCCTCAACAACATCTAATTCTGTTTTAAATGATTTTGATTCTTCAACTGTGATGACGCCTTCTTTACCCACACGCTCCATGGCGTTGGCAATCATTTGACCAATCTCATTTTCACCATTAGCCGAAATAGTGGCAACTTGCGCAATTTCAGATGAAGCAGATACTTTTTTGGATAGCTTTTGCAGACTATCGGTTACTGCAATAACTGCCATATCAATACCACGTTTTAAATCCATGGGGTTCATACCTGCAGCTACGGCCTTGGCACCCTCAGTTACAATTGATTGCGCCAGAACGGTTGCCGTTGTTGTGCCATCGCCTGCAATGTCATTGGTTTTGCTGGCAACTTCACGCAACATTTGTGCGCCCATATTTTCGAACTTGTCTTTTAATGTGATTTCTTTTGCAACTGACACACCGTCTTTGGTGATACGTGGTGCGCCAAAGCTCTTATCCAGCACAACGTTGCGACCCTTTGGTCCAAGTGTTACCTTAACGGCATTAGCTAATATATCAACGCCACGTAGCATACGGCTACGGGCATCATTTGAAAACTTTACTTCTTTTGCAGCCATTTAAATTCTCCTCTAAATTAAGCGCGAATACCAAAGACGTCTGATTCTTTCATGATCAGAAGTTCTTCACCATTAATTTTGATTTCTGTTCCTGACCATTTGCCAAAGACAATCTTATCGCCAACTTTGACATCCAGTGGGGTCAATCTGCCCGCATCATCACGGTTACCTGGACCCACAGCCAAAACTTCACCTTCAATGGGTTTTTCTTTAACATTGTCAGGAATGATAATGCCGCCGCTTGATTTATTTTCTTGCTCTAACCTCCGGACAAGAACCCGGTCGTGTAGTGGTTTAAATGTCATTGATATCTCCTCTATCAGTTTAGACTAAAGAAGTTCTTAAAATTAAGCCTTGTATAAAGCACATTAATTTAAGACTATATTGAAACATAACAATTTTTTTCAAAAGGTCAAGGAAAACAATTTATGAAAATTGATTTCAAACTTAGTTTTTAAATACGATTTATAATTAATTTAAATAATACTTCAAAAAATTATTTGTATTAGAAAATTGGCTATAGTTATGTCAGTAAATGTATCCCCTCACTTAAAGACAAAAGAGGTGAGGGAAAAAGTTATTCAATATATATTTCTTGAAATAAGTTTATTTTTTTGATTTCTTAAACTTAGGTGCAGGCGCATTTTCAAGTACGCCGATGGCTTCAATTAATGTAATGGATAATAATTGCTCCACGCTTTTTAGAGAGACAAATTTACCTTGATATTTGAGGTAGGGTCCAAACTTACCAATGCTGCCAGAAATTTCTTCCTGTGTGTCTGGATTAATACCAATTACCCGGGGCAGGGACTTAAGGACCATTAACTGATCCATGGTAATGTCACTGGCGTTCATACCACGTGGTACGGGCACACGCTTTGGTTTGATTTTACCCACAGCCTCGCCCCATTGATAGTAGGGGCCATAAGGGCCTTTGCGCAACGTAATGGATTCAGCACTCTCAGAATCAACACCAATTACTTGTGGCTCTTGATTGTTAACTTTTTTGATTTCACCCTCAGCACTTGCGGTGCTGTCTTCACCGTCATTTTCTTGAGTATTGTCTTGCGCATTGCCCGACAGTTTATGCGTGTACGTGCAAGTAGGATAGTTGGAACAGCCAATGAATGAGCCAAATCGTCCAAGCTTTAAACTTAGTTGCCCATCATCACATGTAGGACATTTACGGTCAGCTTGCCCAGGAAACAAAAAACAACTCAATTGATCATTTAACTGATTAATAACATCCGTTAACTTAAGGTGACTTGTACCATCAATTGTTGTTTTAAATGTTTGCCAAAAGTCAGTCAGGATATGGTGCCAGTCCTGTGTGTGGTTGGCAATATCATCCAAACTGTCTTCAAGTTGTGCTGTAAAATCATATTGCACATATTTGGCAAAATAATTTTCAAGGAATGCTGTAACTAAGCGACCCAAAGCCTGAGGCGTTAAGGTGTTTTTCTCAATGGTGATATATTTGCGCTCACTCAAAGTAGATAAAATTGATGCATAGGTTGACGGGCGACCAATACCCAATTCTTCTAATTTTTTAACAAGACTGGCTTCTGTAAAACGGTAGGGTGGCTGTGTGAAGTGTTGTAAACAATCTAAATTATTTAGATCAACATTTTCATTAACATTTAAGATGGGCAGTTTACTGTTTTGCTCATCGTCTTCAACATCTTTACTTTCTTCATACACTTTTAAAAATCCATCGAACACTAACGTCGTACCAGATGTGCGAAATATGTACTGCTGATCAGGGGGGGCGATATTAATTGTAACTTGATCAAATAAGGCAGAGCTCATCTGCGAAGCGATGCTGCGCTGCCAAATTAGGCTGTATAATTTATATTGTTCATCATTCAGTAAAGGTTTTAATTTAGCTGGCGTCAAATCAATTTGTGTTGGCCGTATGGCTTCATGTGCTTCCTGAGCATTTTTACTTTTACTTTTAAATACACGCACTGAATCGTGAAGGTAGGGCTTGCCTAATTGACCCTCAATATAATGACGCATTGACGCAAGGGCCTCTTGTGATACCGTGGTGCTGTCTGTGCGCATATAGGTGATCAAACCGACAGTTTCCCCATTAATCACAATGCCTTCATAGAGTTTCTGCGCAATTTGCATGGTTTTTTTGGCACCGTAACGCAACTTGCGGTGAGATTCTTGTTGGAGGGTGGATGTGGTAAAGGGGGCTGTTGGATGCCGTTTGACTTGCTTTTTTTCAACGTCAGTGATGCTGTAATTTAGGTCGGCTATTTGTGTGCGCAAGTCTTCAGCTTGTGCTGCATTTTTGATAGTGAGTTTATCTAATTTTTCACCTGCAGCTACACTTAATTTGGCTTTAAAAGATTGGGCATTAGCATTAACAAACGTGCCCTCAATACTCCAGTATTCAACAGATTGAAATTTTTCAATTTCGCCTTCGCGCTCGCATACTAAACGTAAAGCAACAGATTGCACGCGTCCAGCTGATTTACTGCCTGGCAACTTGCGCCATAATACGGGTGATAAAGTAAAGCCAACCAAATAATCAAGGGCGCGTCTTGCAAGATAAGCTTGAATTAAACCTTCATCAAGATCTCGGGGATTGGCAATTGCCTTTGTTACAGCGGACTTTGTAATTTCATGGAAAACGACGCGTTTAACAGGAATATCTTTAAGAAGCTTTTTTTCTTTTAATACTTCTTTTACATGCCAGGAAATGGCTTCACCCTCACGGTCAGGATCAGTTGCCAGGTATAAAATTTCGGCACCCTTAAGTGCTGCTGCAATTTCTTTGATCTGTTGGCTGCCACGGGTGGCTAACTCCCATTCCATAACAAAATTATTATCAGGTTGCACAGAACCATTGCGCGCCGGCAAATCGCGAATATGGCCATAGCTGGCCAATACTGTGTAATCTGCGCCTAAATACTTATTAATAGTTTTCGCTTTTGAGGGCGATTCAACAACGACAACCTTCATGTAACCAATCTTAAACGATAATACTTATTTTATTATTTGGATGACGTAAAACGCGGCCTGCTAATTCAAGCTCAAGTATACGGGTCATAACAAAATTGGTATCAACCTTGCACAACCTTACAATGTCGTCAAGGGGAATTGGTATCAGGGATAATTCACTAAGAATTAATTCTTCAAGTTCATGAATATTTTCAGAAGTGACATGCAGTGTATGGTTGTCCAAGACTTGAGGTTCATAGAAAATTTCCCCCTCGTCTTCAGCTGAGTCATAAAATGCCAATCTTAGAAGACGATTAAGCGACTCAAGTAAGTCTTGGGGAGATGTAATTACACTTGCACCCTCTTTGATTAACTTGTTACTACCGCCATACCGCACATCCAAAGGTGATCCGGGTACCACAAACACATCTCGGTTTTGGTCAGCTGCAAAACGGGCAGTAATTAATGAGCCCGATTGTTGAGCAGCCTCAATGACAACAACAGCTTGACTTAAAGCAGAAATTAAACGATTGCGCCTTGGAAATAAGCTGGCTTGGGGTTCAACATTAAAGGCTGACTCAGCAATCAAAAGCCCTTTTTCAGCAATTTCTTCATAGAGACTTCGATTTTCTGAAGGATAAATTTGATTGATGCCACCTGCAATAACTGCAATGGTTCCTGTCTCTATACTCCCTTTGTGCGCAGCTGTATCAATACCGCGCGCTAACCCTGATGTAATCGTATAATCTGATTTTCCAAATTCATAAGCCCATTCCTGAGCCATTTTCTTTCCAGCCAATGAAGCATTGCGCGCGCCCACCATAGCAATAATTGGTTTATCTTTTAATAAGGCAACGTTGCCCTTTACGCTGAGCACTGGTGTTGCATCGCCTAATTTTATCAAGCTTTTTGGATAATCATAATCCCCATAAATAAGAAATTTTGCCCCATATTTTTCATGGTCTTCTATTTCCTTAAGGGCAGCATCATATGAATAAACCCGCAGCGGATTTGTGCGGCCACCTCGAAACGCCAGCGAGGGTAATGCATCAAGCGCGTTTTCAGCACTACTATACTGACGCATTAAATGATAAAAAGTTGTGGGACCAACATTTTCTGAACGGAACAACCGCAAGCGTGCAATACGCTCTTGGGTGCTCAATTGCATGTCAGTAGATACAATAGCATTGTTACGCTCGCTTGAAACTATTTTCATCTCCGTTAATTAAATTTAAAATATTGCTGCGGTGTGTGTATAAAATGATCAAGCTTAAACCAATAGTCCAGTATGAAAAATTTGCACCTACGATAAAATAACTGATAACAGGGGTCAGTACACAAAAAATTAATCCTGAAAGCGATGATATTTTTGATAATAAAAATACAATAATCCAGGTTAATGCGCTTAACATTCCAATATAAGGATCAAATGCCAGTAACACCCCAAAAGCTGTCGCAATTCCCTTACCTCCCTTAAAGTTTAACCACACAGGAAACACGTGTGCAACAACGGGCAGAAGCAAAAACAGTGTGGTAAAGATATCTGAAAGGGGTGTGATTATGCTGATTTGTTGATTAAAAATAGATCCCGTAATACCATTGAAGGTCAGATGAAATAAATGACAGCAAACATATCCTTTGAAAAAATCACCCAGCAAAGTAAATACAGCAGCCATTCGATTACCAGTGCGCAACATATTTGTTGCCCCAATATTTCCTGATCCAATTGAGCGGGGGTCAACTGTGCCAAATATTTTCTGACAGATCAGGCCAGAGGGAATGGAACAGATAATATATATTGTTAAAATTGGGATAAGTAGATGCGTAAATAATTGCCAACTTTGTAACAACATATTTTTAACAGTTGTGACATCAAGGAAAGCTACAAAATTTGAATGCTGATTACCCATTAACGTGATAATAAACAGTCCTGCAAATATGATTAAAATTACTTTTAAAAAGTTTAAAGCCAACATAAATTTTTATCGTTATAATTTATTCATGACTTAAATTATAAATTCACGCAAGTCTTTATTTTTCAAAGTGTTGCAGATGAAAAGCATAAAAAGCGATGGCACCCGCCTGGGCAACATTAAGAGTTGAAAAACGTTTACTTGTTGGCAGCTTAACAATATAGTCGCATGATTCTTGAATCAGGCGGCGCATACCTTTGCCTTCTGCACCTAATATTAAACCATAGTGGCCTGTTAAATCCATTTTGTTGATTGACTCTGTACCAGTTTCATCCAGGCCCATAATCCAATATCCATGTTCTTTCATAACTTGTAATGTTTGGCTCAGGTTAATAGCTTCAAACATTGGGACATGCTCCATGGCGCCACTTGCAATCTTGTATAAAACTGGACTGGTTAGGTTCACACTTTGGTGGCGCGGTACGATGATGGCTGTTACGTTCATGGTTGCTGCTACGCGCACAATTGCCCCCATGTTGTGGGGATCGGTAACTTGATCCAAAATAACAATCAAGGAATTCTCATGATTTTTAATACAATTTTTAACAAAGTATTTGATGTCAGCTGTAATATCTAATGACTCAATTTGCAAGGCAACACCTTGGTGAACGGCCTGATGCCCGAATTTCTGATCAAAAAATCCCTTATCCACAGTCAGCTTTTTAACATCATGTGGCACATTCAAATTGATGTTTGGAAGTATTGCTAATTGCAAGCATTGTCGTGCTGGATTATTAAAGGCTGCTTGTACTGCATGTAATCCATATATCCAATATGCCATAATGAAACCTGTGAATAAATTAAGTTATGTTATGTGATATCAGGGATGTTTAAAAAATGGAAATAAAAAAAGCCCAGAATAATCTGGGCTTCCTTATTAAGATCTAAGATTTAGATCAAAGAAATTTAGTTAACTACTGTTACGCCGCGACGGTTTTGTGACCATGCTGCTTCGTTGTTACCTTCAACTGCTGGGCGTTCTTTACCAAAGCTTACAGTCTTAATTCTTTTTGCATCAACGCCTAGATTAACAAGGTGCTTCTTTACAGCATGTGCACGACGTTCACCAAGTGCTACGTTATACTCAGTTGTACCACGTTCATCACAATGACCTTGGATTTCAGCTGACTTGTCAGCATTCTTCTTTAACCATTCAGCTTGACGCTTTAATGTTTCTTTGCCTGTGCTATCAACGTTTGAGCTGTCCAAAGCAAAGAATACGCGGTCGCCAGCTGTATTCTTTAATTCGTTTTCGTCTGCTTTGTTTGGTGTGAACTGACCGTCAAACATACCATCATTTGATGTTTTTGATTCTGTACATGTGTCATCACAAGCTGTTAGTGCAAGACCGAGGGCTGCTGCACTAATGAATTTTTTTAGCATAAATTGTTCTCCGTATAGGTTAAAGATTGACTAAACGTATTAGCATTCGTTAAATGTCTGCGTTTATAATCAGATTAATTATAATATTGTTGTGCCAAGTAATCAAGGGCTAGTCTGATTTAACTTATAAAAGATCTCTATTTTATTGCAATGTGTGATAAATGCGCACTAAAGACCCATTTTATTGTGTACTTGCAGATTTTGGTTGAGGCATAAACGGCGACCAGCAACCATGCATAGCGCCGGTTTCTGTTGGAATGTGGCGATCATTGATACCTGTTAAATCGATGGACCACAGTTGCGCGTGGTGGCCGCGATCTTCGCGTGTATATAGAATGACACGACCATTAGGCGACCACGAGGGTGACTCAATCATATATCCTTGCGTTAATAACCGCTCGCCTGTGCCATCAGGGCGAATCACACCAATGTAAAAGCGTCCCTGAAACATCTTGGTAAATGCAATATAATCACCCCGGGGTGACCATACGGGTGTACGGTAACTACCTTGCCCGAAGGTTATGCGCTTAGCCTCGCCCCCTTTAGCTGGCATGATATAAATTTGCGTGCGCCCTGATCGATCAGAATTAAAAGCAATTTGTTGATCATCAGGGGAGTAGCAAGGAGAAGTATCAATAATAGGATCAAAGGTTAATTGATTGATGGTGTGTGACACCAAATTCAATTCATAAATAGAGGTCATACCACTTCTGGCAAAACTCATGACCAGGCGAGTACCATCATTGGAAAATCGCGGGGCAAACGTCATACCGGGAAAATTACCCATCAAGGTTTTTTGATTGTTTAATAAGTTCATTAAATAAACGCGCGGTGTGCGTGTTTTAAAATCCATAAAGGCAATCGAGGCCAAATTGGGTGAAAAACGGGGTGTTAACACAAGTGTATCACCCGCAGTTATGTACTTATTGTTTGCCCCATCTTGGTCCATAATGGCCAAGCGCTCACTACGCTTAATGCCCATCTTTTGCCGTGCAACATAGATAATTTTTGTATCAAAGTAACCCTTTTCACCTGTTAAGCGCTCATAAATAGCATCTGCCACTTTGTGGGCAATGCGCCGCCAATCGCGACCCAGTCCACTTAATGCTTGGCCTTCAATTTGAATTTCTTGCACGACATCAAATAATCTGAACTCAATGCGTAAATGACCATCAGAGGCTTGTTTAATTTTGCCTGTGACCAAATTGTCGGCATTAATTAATCGCCACTCACTAAAGTGTGGTTTATCTTGCAAGGTATCTTGGGTTTGAATAAAGGCTTGGGGATTGATCAAAGAAAATAAGCCACAATTTTTAAGGTCACTGCGAATAACATCAGTGAAATTTTTCAAATTATCATCATTAACATTGTCGATTGCAAAATCCGTAATGGCAATAGGAATCTGCGCAATCGTACCTTGCGTCACGTTAATTTCCAAGGCACAGCGGCCATTTATTGTACTGATAAAAAAAACGACCAGGCTTAGGCAAAAATTTAACGTAACGCGGGTTAGTTTGCTTTTCTTCATAATAGGTCCCTGGGGTCAAAATTTATTGTTACTTCTTTCCATATACTATATTTTTCTGGTGATAAAAGTAAGGGTCTATCTTTAAAGTGACTCACAGCCCGCAAGGCGCTTTCTGCCATAGTGCGAAACGTCACATCGTTCATCTTTTCGCGGTTTAGGATACGGGCACTGCGCACCGTGCGGTCTTGATTAATTTGAATTTGAATGCTGACCACAATAGTATGGGCATTTTGTATGGCACCAGGCACATTCCACATCGATTCAATTTGACGGCGCACCCGGTCCAACTCACTTGCGGTAAGTTGATCTGATAATGTCCCTCCTTGGCCACTTTGCGCAGCCGCAGGGGCGCTCTTACTGTTACCCGTAGATTTGGCTGACTGCTGTAAATTTTTAAGAATGCTCATAGCATCCATTGGTTTTGGTTTATCGATGGGCTTTTTATCCAGCTTTTTCTCAACTTTAGGTTTTTCAACTTTAGGTTTTTGAATAGCCTTGGGTGGCTCCACCGGCTTTGGTGATGGCTTAATATCGGGAACGGGCTCATCATCAATATCTTCGACGATATTATCTGATAGCTTTTCATCTGCATTAGGCGTGGATTCTGGTTCTGGCTCTGCTTGATCTGGTGGGGTTTCCTTGACAATTTCTTCTTTAGGCGGCTCATCAGTTTTTAAGGCTTCAACAATTGGATTGGGGGACTGTGATATGTCTGCAAATGTCTCAACGTCTACTGGCATGGGTGTAATAAGCTCAGTTTGCTTTGAGGTCCATTTTAACCAATTGGTAAATACCAATGCCAACAACACACCGTGAAGGATGACTGAGACAATACAAGCCTTGCGCGTATTCACACCATAATCCTTATGACACAGGCTTTTGTTGGGGCTTTGGCATGTCAGTTAACAAAGCAATTTTGTTAAACCCATGACTGTTGAGTAAGCTCATAACTTCCATAATTTGACCATAGCTGATCCCTTTATCGCCGCGCAGAAAAATGCGGGTATTGGGTTTACTGGTCATGATGGCCTTGACCTTATCAATCAACGTTTCCAAATCAACGTGGGTTTCTTGAATATAAATTTTGCCATCACGTTGAATTGACAGGGTTAAGGGCTCAACTGATTCATTTAAGGCAGACGCTTTTGCTTTAGGTAAGTTAACGGGAATGCCAACAGTCATCAAAGGGGCCGTGACCATGAAAATAATTAATAACACTAACATGACATCAACAAGGGGGGTAACATTAATATCCCCCATAGGTGCACGCGAGCGCCGTGACCGTGATTTACCAGGTATATTAAATGCCATTACACCGTTTCCTCAATCTGGCGCGATAAAATAGTCATTAACTCATCTGAAAAACTTTCAAGTCGGGCCGAAAAACGATTTATTTGTGAGTTGATTTTATTATAAGCCAGTACTGCAGGGATTGCAGCAACCAATCCGATGGCGGTTGCAAATAACGCCTCGGCAATTCCTGGTGCAACAACAGCCAAGTTTGTGCTCTGTGAACCTGCAATACTTTGAAAGCTGTTCATAATTCCCCAAACTGTTCCAAATAAACCAATAAAGGGCGCAGTTGAACCAGTTGATGCTAGGAACGTCATGTTCTTTTCTAAACTGTCCAATTCACGGTTAATGGATACCGTGATAATGCGTTGTAATCGATTTGTTAAGGACACAGTGGCACGGGTTTTGGGGCGTTGCCATTCTTTCATGGTGGCCATGAAAATGCTGCTCATGGGATTAAGATTGCGCTTGGCCATGGATTCGTAAAGTTGCTCAAGCGAGTTGCCTGACCAAAACGCATCCTCAAACTTTTGTATGTCCTTATTCAAAGCTTTTAAGCGTGCGGACTTGGCAATTATAATGGTCCATGACCACACAGAGGCGGCCAGTAAAATTAAGATAATAAATTGGACAACCCAATCGGCATTAATAATTAAGTCCCAAATGGACAAATGCATGGTTTGAACTGAATCACCTAACTGCGTATTTTGAATCTCTTGTGACATAACATTATTCCGCTGTAAAAATTATCCCACTATAGCAACACTATAACATTTATTAAAATCATTTTTATGGCATGTTATTTAATTTGCGCTACAATTAAATAACGAATTTATTTGTAACAGGAAATTTTAATGCAAAAATACTTAACATCCTTTTTTCTTATCATAATGCTGGGTTCTTCATGGGCTCAAGCCAAACCCCACAAGCATAATATTAAGATTGACGATCCCTTACATACAACCTATCCCATTTTATCTGACATGAAATATTTTTCTTACAAAAATATGAATGCAAGTGAAGTAACCATCAAGTCTCTGTTAGCATTTAATGGACCATACATTATGTCAATGTATCATCAAGATCCTGAAAAAGTTTTCAATTTTTTATGCCTTATGATTTTAGTTGAAAAATCCTTGCAAGGCACGGATGTTGAGCGAATGTTACCAAAAGATCGGCACGACATGGCCATCTCACAAATTACGATTTATTTGCGCAAATATGGTTACATTGATTTGTTAAACGATTTTGACGGAAATAGTAAGCCATCAAAAATTGTTCCGCCTGAGGATCTGTGCCGCATGGCCGAAGATGTCAAGGAGGCTATCTTTAGCGAGCGCAATCACTATCGCCACGTATTTGATGGAATGTGATGTAATACACCTTAATTAAAACCATGTGGTGCAAATATTAGAGGGCATTGTCGAATTGTACAGCCCAAAGAAAGCTATTAATATACTGTTCCCATTCCTGAATATTACTAAGCATGTTACCTGAAGCACTTGCTTTTGAATAAAGCTTCCTAAAATCTATCTTTAATAAACTTAAATTATAAAGATTAAGACTTAAAGGATTCTTAAATCTGACTTGAAGATTGCTGATGAGATTACGAACATCCTGGGAATATTGGGCGTTCTTTGGCAATTTAAGTGCCAAAAGTAGAGACCTAGTTTGAGGATATCTTTCATTCCTCCAGAAAATAATGCCAGATTCATATTGATTGACGTTAAGACTTATAAAAAGATGGCAAAACCTTAAATAGTTATAAAATGTAAGGGGATTATCACTATCAATAAGGGATTTATTCATTAGTTGATTAAAATGCTGCGGGTCATGTTCAAAAATCTTAATAAGGTTGGTAACTAATCCTTTGTCGCTGCGAATATTTAGAGAACCATCAAAATTTTTATTTAAGATAATGTTATAGCTTCTGCTGTCTTGATTAAATAAGTTGTCTTGAGTTGATTTGTAAGCACGCATTAAGTTATCAATAAAGCTTCGTGATTCTTCATTATTAAGGGAACAAATGCTTGTTAGCACAGTTGGGATCAATTGGTTATCTTCATGTTGATTTAAAGATGAGGCACACAGCGTATTAATAACATATATAAAATAAATAGATATGAATGTTCGATTGAAATTTAGCACCGTTTTTCCCGTTTGATGTGCATTAAATTTAAGGAAAACCTCAGTTAATGTCAATTATACAATAATTAGATTACCTTAAATACGTGAATGAGGAAAGTCATGGTAACCTCAATGAAAATCATAATGACGATGGACCACTCAAGCAGGGTGCTGTGGCGGCTTTTAAGTTCATCGCCTAATACTTCAAATAACTCACGAATAATGTCGAGGCGGGTATTAAGAACGGATGTGCGCTGCGTTAAGCTTAGATCAGCACGTGCCATATTGTATAGTTCATCATATTCAGGATTGTCCCAGAAAAATTCTGGAGAATCAAGGATGTCTGTATGCAGGTTTACCCAGCTGCGCTCTATATATAACTCGCCAATTTTCTGAGCAATTTTTTTATGCGATAAGTTAATGCGTCCTGACTTTGCCAAGGCTAAGGGAATATAACGTGTTTCCTCAATCGTTTGGTAAATGCGCTCTTCAAAAAAGGCAAGTTTAGCAGATTGCGATAGCGCATAGGATACAGCTAGCATTTGATAGTTTAGTGACTCATCCGTGCGCAAGAATATCTTATCACTTTTAACTGCTGCTTTGTTTGTGATCTCGTACTCAAATTCATCTGAAATTAAAGGGTGCGGTCGTACCACAAACGGTGAAAGCAAATGGATAAGCTTTTTAGTTTCTTGGTCTTGATTAGATAGTAACCAGATGACTGCACAGCCATAGTTGAAAACAATAATACGCGTATCGGGCGTTTCTAAAATGATGGCATCTTCAATTTGCTCACACTTATAATGTGGCATAAGGCCATGTTGAAGCTTCTTGATGTCGATTTGCTCACCCAGAGCATAGCTATAGCAAAACATAATTGTTTATCAGTTATCTATTATTTATAAAGGATAGTACATTTTATGGCTAGAAAAATTTTCTGTTAAATTCAAAGGGGTTAATCTTGACTATTTTAGTCGGATTATGTATTATTAGAATTACATTCAGAAAGTTTATCATGAAGTTATCAACCAAAGGTCGTTATGCCGTAATGGCATTATTAGACATGGCGGATAACTACGTAGATAACCCTGTCACATTGCAAGCCATAGCTCAGCGTCAACAATTATCATTGTCTTATCTTGAGCAACTTTTTCTACAACTGCGGCGCGCAGGTTTAGTAGTCAGTGTGCGTGGTGCAGGGGGCGGCTATCGTTTTATGGTCCAACCTGAGGATTTAACCATTTATCAGATCATGCAAGCAACGCAAGAATCATTCAAATCAACGCAATGTGATCGCCATAGTCACTTAAGCTGCTTGCAATCCAAAAGTACTAAATGCCGCACGCACGATTTATGGATTGGCCTTGAGGATGTGATTGAAAATTATTTAAGTGGGATTACATTAGGTCAATTGATGGCAGTACCAATTAGGATTCAGTCTGTTATTTCGACAGCACCTGAGAGGCGGGTTTATCAATAATATGGCCCAAATTTATCTTGATCATAATGCATCTATGCCCCTTCATCCTGAAGCTTTTCAGGCCGTCCAAGCTGTTTTAGAAATGCCTGGTAATGCTGCTTCAATTCACAGGCACGGGCGCACCTATCGTCATCACTTGGAAAATGCGCGCCGCACCATTGCAGAGGTATTGGACAGTCATGCAGATAGTATTGTCTTTACAAGTGGTGGCAGTGAAGGCAACACAACAGTCCTAAATCACTTTGTCCAGAATCATCGCCCTATTTTAGTTTCAAGCATTGAGCATCCCTGCGTTTTGAATGCTGCGCCGCAAGCCATCTCTGTTAAGGTTACTTCTGACGGGGTGATTGATTTAAATGATTTACAATATCACTTGCATCAAGTTCAAGGACAAGGTGCTCTTGTTGCGGTCATGTATGCCAATAATGAAACAGGCATTATTCAACCCATTACACAAGTTGTTGAAATGGCTCATCGGGCCGGTGCCTATGTATTGTGTGATGCTGTTCAAGCTGTGGGTAAAGTTCCCTTATCGTGTCAGCAATTAAATGTTGATTACCTAACGGCCTCAGCCCATAAAGTGGGTGGTCTACAGGGTTGTGGTATCATTGCCGTGAAATCTGATGCGCCTTATCAAACATTGATTCAAGGTGGGGGCCAGGAAAAACAGCGTCGCGGTGGCACAGTTAATGTTCCAGGGGCTGTAAGCTTTGCCGTAGCCCTTCAAGCGTGTCAGCAAACTGAGTGGATTAATATAGAACAACTACGTGATAACTTTGAAAAAGAAATGCGCACAATTATGCCAGATTATGTTAGTGTTGGCCGTAACAGTGAGCGCTTGTGTAATACAAGTTTAATTCATACACCAGGTTATGATGCGCAGACACAATTGATGGCGCTGGACTTGGCAGGTATTTCAGTCAGTGCCGGATCGGCTTGTTCGTCAGGAACTTTAAAGCCTTCCCATGTATTGATGGCTATGGGATATAGTGAACAACAAGCAGGCCAAGCCTTACGTATTTCACTTGGTCCAACCACCACCTCTCAAGACATGATGGCTTTGCTGTGTGTCTTTGAAAAATTATGTCACCGGCAAATCAACACCATTGCCAATTAGAACAAAGGATTATTATGCAAACTGCGCCGCTTATTTATCTTGATCATCAAGCCACGACCCAGTGTGATACCCGGGTCATCGATAAGATGTTGCCTTATTTTTATGAAAAATTTGGCAATCCCCATTCCCGTAATCATGCATTTGGTTGGGATGCTGAACAAGCATGTGAGATCGCACGTGCGCAAATTGCTACTCTTATTGGGGCTGACCCGCGTGAGATCATTTTCACCTCGGGGGCAACTGAGGCTAATAATTTGGCTCTTAAGGGTATCATGCAATTTTATGGTGATCAGAAAAATCATATTATTACCTGTGTTACTGAACATAAATGCGTCTTGGATACGTGCCGTCATCTTGAGCAAGCCGGTTACCAAGTAACCTATTTGCCCGTACAACCTAACGGCCTTATTGACCTTAATTTATTGACCCAAGCCATAACTGATAAAACAGCTATCGTGTCAATTATGGCTGTGCATAATGAAATTGGTGTTATTCAGCCCTTGGCCGAAATTGGTCAACTATGCCGTGCGCGTGGCGTATTCTTTCACACTGATGCTGCTCAGGCTGTTGGCAAAATAGATTTAAATGTCAATGATATGAATATTGATTTAATGAGTATTTCAGGCCATAAGCTGTATGGTCCAAAAGGCGTAGGGGCGCTATATGTCCGCCGCAAGCCACGTGTGCGTATCATTGCCCAGATCAACGGTGGGGGTCAAGAACGGGGAATGCGTTCAGGTACATTGTCACCTGCATTGTGCGTTGGGTTGGGTGAGGCTTGCGCCATTGCGCAGCAAGAAATGCATAATGATCAACAGCGCTTTGCGCAGTTCAGCCAGTACATGTGGGACGAAATTTCAGCGCAATTAGCTGACGTGTTTATCAACGGTGATGCAACACAGCGTTATAAGGGTAATCTTAATATCAGCTTTGCCTATGTTGAAGGTGAAAGTTTACTGGGTGAGGTTAAGAACTTAGCCTTATCGTCGGGATCTGCTTGCACATCAGCATCATTAGAGCCCTCTTATGTCTTGCGCTCGCTTGGCCTTAGTGATGAGTTAGCCCATACATCTTTACGCATTGGTTTTGGAAAAATGACCACATTTGATGAAGTTAAGACGGCCACAGCTCAAATTATCAATGCTGTTAACCGTCTGCGTGAACTCAGTCCCCTATGGGAAATGGTTCAAGAAGGCATCGATCTATCAACAATTCAATGGGCAGCACATTAAAGGAAATATACAATGACATATGATAAAAAAGTAATCGACCATTTTGAAAATCCGCGTAATGTCGGCTCTCTTGATAAGGGGGACCATCAAGTTGGTACGGGATTGGTGGGCGCGCCTGCTTGTGGTGACGTTATGAAATTACAAATTAAAGTTAATGATCAAGGTATTATCGAGGACGCTAAATTTAGAACATTTGGCTGCTTATCGGCTATTGCCTCAAGCTCACTTGTGACAGAATGGGTTAAGGGTAAAACCATTGCTGAAGCTGGTGAAATTCGCAATACTACTATTGCACAACATCTAGCATTGCCACCTGTTAAAATTCATTGCTCTATCTTAGCTGAGGATGCCATTAAAGAGGCCATAAAAGATTACCGCCTCAAGAACGAGCAACCTGTCAGTGCACCCGTGGCTTAGATGAAAAGTGGCTACAACTATGTCAAAAGCGTTATTTACACTCACTGAAGCTGCAGCTGATCAGGTTAAATTGTTGCTGAGTCGCCGAGATACACCTGCCTTAGGCATTCGTATTGGCGTGCGCCAACGGGGCTGTTCTGGCAATGCCTACACCCTTGAATTCATAGACACACCCCATGAATTTGATGAGGTTGTCACGAGTCATGGCGTTACATTATATATAGATCCTAAAGCAGTTTTGTTTGTCATTGGCACTGAAATGGACTTTGTGGATGAAAAAATCCAATCCGGATTTACTTTTCGTAACCCCAATGTCAAAGGCGAATGCGGTTGTAAAGAATCATTTTATGTCTGATTTTATTTTACCGTCTAAATTGTCGTTAGTATGCCAACAGTGTCAACAAGGGATCAATGACATCCGGTGTCCCTATTGCCATTGTTTTACCCAGCAAACGAATCATAATTATTTTGATTTGTTTCATTGTGTGCATTCATTGGATATAGATTTGGAGCAATTGCAGCAACGGTATTATGTGCTGCAACAACTGACTCATCCCGATCAGTTGCAGAGTCTTAAAGTATCAGAACGTATTAAAGCCACTGCCTTGAATCAACTAATCAACCAAGCATATCAGGTTCTAAAAAATCCCTTGCAACGTGCAAAGTATTTGTTCGATTATCAAGAAAGTGAACATACGATTGCTGATCCAATTTTATTAAGTGAGATTATGGATTTGCAAGACGCGTTATTAGAATCAGATACTGAAGCTGAACTACTACTATTTAAAAGTAAAATTCAATGTAAATTTGATACTATTTTTAATCAATTGAAAATGGCTGATTCGATTTACAAGTCGTCCGAAATTATAAGATCTCTTGATACCTTAAATTATTATACCAAATTATTAACGCAAGTTAATGATCAACTTGAAAAACATCTAAATAGATTTGACAATGTTACTGCAAATTAGTGAACCCACCACCCAACAACAAAATAAGTTGCCTGCCATTGGTATTGATTTAGGTACGACTCACAGTTTGGCTGCAATTATCCAAAATGATCAATGCGTCACATTAACGCCCTTAATCCCCTCTGTTGTTGGGGTGCTCAATGAGCAGTTAACTGTGGGTCAAGCGGTTCTTGATCAACCAGACACGATGCGCGCAATTTTTTCAGTTAAGCGTCTCATGGGGCTATCTGTCCAAGATGTACAATCACAAAGTATCCATCAACATGTGCTGGCTGATCAACAACAAGAACCGTCCTCTGTCCCGCGTCTTGTGCTAGGTAATCAACAATTAACAGCTGTTGAATTATCGGCAGAAATCTTAAGGGAAGTAAAACGCCAAAGTGAACTAAAATTAGGCCATGAGGTCCATCAAGCTGTCATCACTGTTCCAGCCTACTTTAATGATAGTCAACGCCAAGCAACCAAAGATGCAGCCAAATTGGAGGGATTAGAGGTCTTACGTTTACTTAATGAGCCAACAGCCGCCGCTGTGGCTTATGGTCTGGATCAACAATCAAGTGGCATTTATGCAGTATATGATTTGGGCGGGGGAACCTTTGATTGTTCAATTATTAAATTCAATCAAGGTATCTTCCAAGTATTAGCAACATCAGGTGATACGCACCTGGGTGGGGATGACTTTGATCAGGTGATCATGGACCATATGATTAATTCAAAAAATCAATATGGCAAACTGGATTTAATAGCATTGCGCTTGAAAGCACGCGATATCAAGCATCAGTTGTCCCAAAGTGAGAGTGACCTTGACGGCTGTCTTACTCAAGAAAAATTTAATGAACTTATTAATCCTTTAATTGACCGCACGCTAAAGTGCGTGCAACAAGCATTAAGCGATGCCAAACTAACGGTTAATGATATTGCCGGCGTGATTATGGTAGGGGGGTCAACACGCGTACCTTATGTTATTGACAGGGTTGGAAAATTCTTTAACCAAATGCCACTTACAAATTTAAATCCTGACGAAATCGTTGCACATGGGGCTGCGCGACAAGCTTATGCCTTGACGGGGGGAACATCAACATTATTGTTGGACGTTGTGCCATTGTCCCTGGGTGTTGAGCTTATGGGAGGATTAGTTGAGCGCATTATTGAGCGCAATACAGCTATCCCGGCACGTTATGCCAAAACATTTACAACCCAACAAGATGGTCAATCAGGATTGGTTTTGCATATTGTACAAGGGGAGCGGGATAAGGCAGATGACTGTCGCTCGCTTGCCCACTTTACGTTTCACGGGATTCCACCCCTTAAAGCCGGTCTGCCCAAAATTAAAGTGACTTTTCAAATTGACGCTGATGGATTATTAACGGTGTCAGCTTATGAAGAGAGTACACAAATTCAACAATCTGTTGAAGTGAATGCAACATATGGGTTAAGTGTGCAAGACATGCGTCAAATGCTAGTGGATAGTTTTAATCATGCGCAAGTTGACTTGCAAGAACGCCGTATCATTGAGGCTTGCTTAAAAGGTAAAGGCCTTATTAACACGGTCATTACTGCATGTCAGCAAGATCAAAGCCTATTGCACCATAACCAAATTAATGAGATTTATGTTGTAATTGATCAACTTGAATCTGACATTAATACACGGAAATTGGATGAGATTGTACAAGGTACACATACCTTAACACAACTGACCCATGATTTTGCAGATCGCCGATTGGCACATGCTTTGAAAAATCTAACTTAATTAAAAGCTTAAAATAGTGATTGAAGACTTGCAAATAACCCCAAAAAGTCGCTAAAGTCGATTGCAATTAATTACCCGTAAATGAGGATTATATGATTACTGTTAAATTTGTCACCCCTGATGAAAAAATCATCGAAGTACACGCAGCCGAAGGATTATCAATTCTTGAGGTAGCACATCAGAATTCAGTTGAATTAGAGGGTGCTTGTGAAGGATCTTTGGCATGCTCAACATGTCACGTTATTGTTGATTCAAACTGGTTTGAGCAATTAGAAGAGCCAACTGAAGATGAAGAAGATATGCTGGATTTAGCCTTTGGTTTAACGCGCACATCACGTTTAGGCTGTCAGATTATTTTAACCCCAGCATTAGATGGTATTACAGTACGTTTGCCAGCAGCTACGCGTAATATGCAGCTTGAGGGTTAATCATGCAGTGGAGCGATATTTATGATATTGCCTTGGCTTTGCATGAACACCACCCAGATGTTGACCCATTAACAGTCAGGTTTACTGATTTATGGCAATGGGTACAGAATCTGCCAGGTTTTCAAGGTGATCCGCAAAAATCAAATGAACGTACACTTGAGGCAATTCAGCAAGCATGGATTGATGAGCGCGATGACTAACAGTGTAATATATGTTACCAGCTTCACTATCTAATATCATTAGTGCTGTGGCAAAACCGTTTGGGGCAGCTGATTTGCAGCAAGCCTATCAGGGTATGCAGGCAGAATACCGGCACCGCACAACTGTTCCTTTAAGCAATACGTTGGACAATAACTTACAACAAGCCGCTTACTTAGCCGTCAGGTTTCCTGCTACCTATGCAGTGTGCGCTAGAGTACTGGCGCAATGTAGCAGCTATAGTGGGTGCATCGATTCCGTTTATGATTTGGGTTGTGGGCCAGGCACAGCTAGTTTTGCAGCCATTAACCAATTCAAGCAGATTCGCAACATTAATATGTTTGATTGCACCTCTGGATTTATCTCATTTATTTCTGAGGCGATGGAAAATAGTAATGTTACTTACGCCTACCAGCAGTGCCAACTACCATGGTCTAAGGTTCCTGATCAACAGGCTAGTCTTGTCATGATCTCTTATGCCTTGAATGAATTCTCACCCCTTAATCAAATTAAACTTATCGCGCAAGCGTGGCTGTTAAGTCGGGATCTTTTGGTCATCATTGAACCTGGCACAACAGCAGGCTATCATAATATATTACAAGCCAGGCAGTTATTAATTGAGCAGGGGGCCAATATCATGGCACCATGTCCCCACCACAATGCTTGTCTTTTAAGTAAGCCGGATTGGTGTCATTTTAGTTGTCGCTTGTCTCGCAGTGCGCTGCATCAACATATTAAACAGGCCCCCATGGGTTATGAG
>Ga0160427_10000241_pt1 | contig 36058 bp, 39 predicted proteins | sample SolpanmetagenomL_FD_108194 | JGI IMG/M metagenome (GOLD analysis project Ga0160427, IMG submission 108194) | Solar panel surface microbial communities from Lawrence Berkeley National Laboratory, California, USA - L | ecosystem: Engineered > Built environment > Solar panel > Unclassified ...
GCGTCGACCTGTCCGAGGATCTCCAGAATCTGCGATTCGGTGTACCGTTTTCCTTTCATTGCCCCTCCTGATTGCCCATCGTGTCGCAATCGGAATGGACCTAGAAACGGGGGTCACGTCAACCCCTACCCCACAGGAGACGGACGATGACGACAAAAGACGACCGACCGGCGAACCACCTGAACGCAGCTGCCACTGGTCCTGCCTTCCATGTACAGGGCACGCGGGTTGAGTTGCTGCTGCTGAAGTCCTGCCTTGCCGCGTGGCTGGATGAGGCAACCGACACCGACTACGAGCGCTCGAGCACGGTGGGCGACATCATCGAGGGCCAGCAGGTCGGTGTGTGGGAGATTGCCCTCGACGCTCCCGTCGGTTACTTGAGTGCCGCTCTCGCAGAGGCTGAGGCGGGCAAGGTGGCAGTCCTGGAAGGAGAAGTCGAGCGGCTGAGGGAGCGGGTGACAGCTCTTCAAAATGACCACCTCAGGGCCATTCGGGCCGGGCGTGAGCTGCGGGCGACAGACGAGCACGCGGGGGTCATGGCTGTACTGGTCGCTCGGACTGCTTACTCCGTAGAGCGAAACGATGCGCTGTGGGTCAATCCATTTGAGGCTCAGCACTTGCTCGCCGCGCTCCGCCACCTCGCTGCGGCCCAGGCCGAGCGTGAGTTGGGATCAGAAGAATCCATTTCTAAATTCATCCTTGAGCTCGTGGCGATCATTGGTCGACGGGACATTCAGGAGATGCGCCACGCGCTCGAGCGCTCCAGCAAGATCTCACTCGAACACGTTTCTGGAAAGATTCGAACGGAGTACGGCTTGGTCATCAGCGACCTGTTCGCGGCGCTCGCCACGGCTCAGGCGGGACAGGCAGCAACTTGGAATGCCGCGCCATTGGGGCGCTGGCTGCACGAGAAATCAAGCCGGAGTTATGACGGACTCGGGATTGCTTTGGTCCAGACGAGTACCGGCCCGCTGTATGAAAACGATCAAGTCATGGTCTATCGCGGCCCTTCTGGAGCATGGTTCGTCAGGAGATTAGGGACAGATTTTCGAGCACGCTTCGCACTGGTACCGACTGACGAGGCTTCCCAGTGACCGCCCCCAAGAAGCGTGCAGCCGACTCGCGGCGGAAGGGAGCCGACGCTGAGCGGGAGCTGGCGAAGAAGCTCACCGAGCTGGGCTTTCCGGCCGAGCGAGGCCAGCAGAAGAGGGGTGGGGCCGACAGTCCGGACGTCATTTGCCCGGCCCTCGCTGGGTTCCACATCGAGGCGAAGATCACGCAGGCCTGCAAGATGCACAGCCCGGCCATGTTGGCCCAGTGGGACGCCCAGGCCAGGCGCGACAGCGAGGGCAAGAGCGTGCCGTTGGTCATTCACCGTTGGAGCCGTCAGACGATCTGGTGGGTGCGGGTGCTGCTGCCCGGCTGCCCGCCGGTGTGGCTGACCCTGCCTGACTTCTTGAGCAACCTCACCCTTTGGAGAAGATCATGACCGGAAGAGATCGCCGTCAGACCCGCAAGCTTGTCACCGACCGTAAGTCCACCCAGCCCGCCGCGGTGAAGCCCAGAACCAACCGCATCTGGGACACGCCCACGCTCGAGCGTGCAGCGGTTCCGGCCGCTGACACTCGCGCGCTGACTGTCGAGTACACGGCGCTGCGCCTGCTCGAAGCCCTGATCCGGAAGGATGGCCGGATGGCGCTGATGTCAGTCGACGACTGCACCAGCGCAGCGAAGCAGCTGCTGCGAGAGGCGCGGGAATGAGCGGTGGTCAGTCAGACCTCACGACACTGCCGGTCAGTTCTGAGGTACCGGAGAGTCAGGTGATCGCCAACGTCCTGCGCGAGTTGCAGAAATACCCGATCTCGACCAGTTGGGTTCGTGACCCGCAGTTGATCGCCGACGCTAAGAAGTACGGCGCTGAGGCAACTGTTCGGTGTCTCTATGAATTCCGGATGCTGCCGAGCGACGTCGCCGAGCGGTTCATCCGTTGACCCTCACCCTTACACCGGAGGCCCGATCCATGTCTTTACGTCTCGCACCCTTCCAGCCCTCCAATGAAGACAAGGCCCGCATCAACGCTGTGGCTGAGGCTATTGCCCTGAACCGCGTCTACCACCCGCGCTCGAAGCCGCTTGTCAGCGCCGAGGTGCGTGAACTGGTGCAGGCGGCGGCCGTCGAGGCCGGTGCTGATCCAGTGGTCGAGCGGCCCAGTCAGCCCAGGGCCAGCACTGATGGGCAGGCCGCCGATTATCACGGCCGGGCCTTCATCCGCCTGACCCGCCAAGTGCTTGCCGAGGTGCAGGCCGGTCGAGGAGGTGAACCGCATACACGCGATCTGGCGTGCAAGGCGCAAGACCACGAGCTGGAGATGCGGCGGCTGTCCGGCGAGAAGGGCGAGCGCCGTCCGCGCGAAGGTTCGATGTTCGAGTTCAAGTTCGGGCGTCAAACGCTGGCCTTCGAGCTGCGCCTGCGCTTTGGGCCGAACAGCGGCCACCTGTATGCCTGGAGCGAGGCGCTACATGATCTGGACGATGACGCACGGCGCAGTCTTGGCCGCTGGTGCAGCAGCGTGAGTCCTGAGGAGCGGGGTACGCCTGGACGGGTACCGGACAGCGGCGAGCTGATCTACCGGCAGCACAAGGGCACGCTCGAACTTCGTGCAGCGATCGCTACCCGGTACCCAGGACTGGCCCTGGCGCTGCATTTGCTGGCGCTCTCAGCTTGGCCCGTTGAAGTTTCCCCACTATCCGGGTAGTCTTTCTGTAATCCGTAAAACTTGTAAAGCGAAAAGAGCGCCCATGAGGGCGCTTTCTTTTTGCTGCCGGATTGAGGGGGTTCTCCATGCAGCTCTGAACCCGAATGGAGAAGACTGCTCTGCTGCTGCTGAAGACCCCGAGTCGCGCGCCCACTGGGGCGGGGGTGAGAAGACGCGACGGTACAGCAGGCCTGCTGGGCAGACCCGAGGCTCATAACCTCGGAAGCCGGGTTCGATTCCCGGGCTTGCAACCAAAGATATCGCCTTCCAATTGGAAGGCGATTATTATCCAAAAAGTTAAAATGCGTTCGTCTCTACCCAATCTTCAACATATTTTATTACTCTGCTCGCATCCGAATCTTCAAAACGAGTCTCATCAGTTTTTAGATTCGGAGTAGCGTGAATATGAATTTTTCCGCTTTGTACATTTTTGATAAAGTCAATGTGTCCGAAAACTGCGGTTAAACGAAAAGTTGGATTTCCTTCTCTATCTTCTCCCAAATGGCTAACAGCGGCCGAAATTCCGACTTTTTCCATTGAACCTGCTAACTGTATGATTGGTCCATAAAACTTTTCCGAAAAGACTCGACTCATTTCGTCGGTTCTTAGTTTTAATTGCTCCTGAGATAAAACTTTCTTGGATTCGGCGTCAATGCGTTTATCTTCTGCATCCTGTTTCAGATTCCTCAACCGCGTTTCGAAATCAGTCATGTCTAATTTTACTCTGTTTGCTCACTCAGGGAGGTGACCGCATGCCCAACACACCAGCAGTCGAGAGCACGGCCCTCCCGACCTTGAGTAACCGACACGCTGCATTTATCGAGGCGTACTTCGCCTGCAACATGAATGCTGCGGCGGCCGGGCGAGCAATGGGGTACAAGAACCACTCGGAGGGATACCGGCTGCTGCAGCGCGAGGACGTCTCGGCGCACATCTCGGCGCGCATGGCCCAGTACATGAGCAAGGAAGAAGTCTTGCAGCGTCTGACCGCATTGGGCCGGGTCTCAGGTGAAGACTTCATCGAGACGTTGACCCGTGAAGTGCCCGTCTTCGAGCAGCGCCCGCTCGAGCTGAAGATCGCGAACCTGCAGCGCCAGGTCAACACGCTGACCGGCCTGGGGGCCGATCTGCACAAGGGTCGGATCGCCGGCCTCGCCTCGCAGATCACCGATCTGGAAACACAGCTGGCACTCGACCCCGTCGCCACCTATCAGGTGCAGGTCGGCACGCGCACCGAGGAGTACGAGGCGCCGAGTCTCGAAGCCGGCCGACGCTCAGGCAAGCTGTTTGCGGTCAAGAAGGTCAAGTACGGCAAAGATGGCATCGAGTTCGAGTGGCAGACCGCGGCTGAGGCGCTGGCCTTGATCGGCAAGCACCACAAGCTGTTCACCGAGCGCGTCGAGATGTCCGGGAACAACGGTGGCCCCGTGCAGGTGCAGGTCACCCGCCGGATCGTGTCCACCTCCGCAGCGCGTGGTGAAGAATGATCACCCTCGATCTGACCTACAGCGCAGCGCAGAACGCGGCGTTTTTCGATCACCCGCCCGGTAAGTACTTCATCTACCCGAAGGGCCGGCGCGTGGGCTTCACGCGAGGCGGCATGCAGGCGGCGTGTGAGTGGGCGCTCGAGGGGCTGGCCGTGTTGTGGGGCGACACCATCGCGGTGAACATCCGCAAGTACGTCGAGCGCTACGCCCTGCCGTTCCTGCAGCAGCAGAAGATTCCGCACGCCTGGAACGTGGTCGAGAAGACGCTTCGCTTCGAGACCGGCGGCTTCATCGACTTCCGCTCGGCCGACAACCCGGAGAACTGGGAGGGCTTCGGCTACCACAAGGTGCTGCTTAACGAGGCGGGCATCATCCTGGAGGGCGAGAACGGCCGGTACCTGTACCAGAACGCGGTGTTGCCGATGTTGCTGGACTTCGACGAGAGCGAGCTGTATGCCTTCGGGGTGCCCAAGGGCACGACCAACCTGTTCTATGACCTGCACCAGCGGGCCAGCACGGGGCAGGCCGAGTATCACAGCCGGACGTTCACCAGCCACGACAGCCCCTGGCTCGGCGCGAAAGCCCTGGCCGGGCTGATCGAGGAGATGCGCACCCTCGGTGGGCAGCTGCTGGTCGATCAGGAGATCTACGGCAAGTTCGTGAACATCCAAGGCGGCGGCCTGCGGGTGATTCCCGAAGCCTGGATCCGCCTGGCGCAGCAGCGCTGGCGAGACCGGGTGCAGCCGGAAGGCAAGCCGGATGCCCTGGGCGTGGACGTGGCCCGCGGCGGTGAGGACACCACGGTGCTGGCCCCCAGGTGGGGCACGTACTTCGGCAAGGTCACCGAGACGCCCGGCAGCCTGACCCCAGACGGCCCGAGCGTGCGCGACCTGGTCGTGCCCGAGATCGGCCCGAAGACGCGGGTGAACGTCGACATCGTGGGCATCGGCAGCAGCCCGTTCGACTTCATCAGGCTGGTGCACAAGCCGACCACCGCGCTCAACGGTGGCCTGATGGGCGTCGAGGGTACCGACCGCACCGAGAACTACCAGTTCTACAACCTCAGGGCGCTGCTGTACTGGCAGTTCCGCGAGGCACTCGACCCGGACACCGGCCTGGGCCTTGCGCTCCCTCCAGACGAGCAGCTGGTGCAGGACCTGATCAGCGTCGGCTGGGAACCCAGGGGCGGCAAGATCCTGATCGAGAAGAAAGACGAGATCAAGAAGCGCATCGGGCGCTCGACGAACAGAGGCGACGCCATCGTGTACGCCTTCCACACGCCTGCCCTACAGGAACACACAGCCACCGGGGCGCGGCTCGCCATGATGGCGGGCGCGCGGCTCGCAGCGCAGAAAAGGAGGTGAGGCATGGAAAAGTTCAGCTTGAACGACCTGATGCGCGAGCGGTACGGCCAGAGCAGCACCGCCCGTAACCTGCAGCTGCGGCCGCAGGCCAGGGCCTCACCGAGTTCACCCGTCGCGCCCAGTGGGCCGGGCCGGATGGTGCCGCAGGTGATCGTCGACCGCATGCAGCGCCCCGGCCCGCTTCCGAAAGGGCGGGTCAGTCGGTCTGACAGCGACATCGGTGGCGGCTGGTGGTGGAACACCGGCACCCTCGGCACTCAGGACCGGCAGAGTGTCATCCAGCAGATTCGTGAGCTGGTGGTCACGGACAGTGACGCGGCCGGAGCGTTGCGCGATCTGGTGGCGCTCGCCAACCCGGGCGTGACGCTGAAGTACACCGGCAGCGACACGGCCAAGAAGCAGGCGGGCCGCGAGATCGACCGCCTCACTGCCAATCTGGGTGACTTCCCCAGCCTCGACGAGCTGATCAACAACCAGCTGGCCGAGACGTACATCGCCGGGGCCAGCAGCGCCGAGTGGTACCCCAACCCGGGCCGCTCGGGTGTCGGGGGCGTCGAGGTGGTGCCGGCCGAGGAGGTGCAGATCCGGCGGGAGGGCAACGAGCGCAGTTACGTGCAGCTGCGGTACGAGGTGGCCCTCGACAGCCGCACCTTCGCGTACAGCCCCTACGCCACGCGGGGCCGGGATCCGTACGGCACGCCGGCCATCGTGGCGGCGCTGATCGAGATCCAGCGCAAGGCGGCGCTCACGGTCGGGATCGACAAGGTGATCAACCTGCTCAGTCAGGGCGCCTTCCTGCAGCTGCAGGTGCCGAAGCCGACGCTCGCCGAACTGAACGTCGAGAGCGAGAACGACCCCGCGTACTGGGAAGCGCTCGCCACCTATTACAACGCGTACGTGGATCTGGCCGTCAGCTCCCGCGAGGCCGGGGTCATGGTCACTGAAGATGGTGTGGAGGGCAAGGCCTTACCCCTGACCGGCAACGTGTCCGGGCTGGCCGAGCTCAAGAACCTGAACAGCCTCAGCGTCTGGTCGGCGGTCCTGACCCTCCCGTTCATGCGGGGAAAGATGGACAGCACGACCCAGGCCCTGGCCCAGGTGGTCTACCCGATCCTGCTGGCCCACGCCATCAACATGCAGACCGTGGTGAAGCGGGTCATCGAGTTCGGCCTGAACCTGCACCTGCAGCTGTGCGGGATCGCGGCCAGCGTCGAGCTGGACTTCCTGGCCGCACCCAACCCCTTCCAGGAGAGCGAGGCGAAAGCCGCGCTGCTGAATGCCCAGACCGACGCCATCTACATCGCGCAACTCGGTGACGAGTACGTGCAGAAGGTGGCCACGCGCATGGGCGTCGATCCGGCGAAGGTTCAGGCCTGGCGCAAAGCCAACCCGCCCGCTCCGCCCCCGCTCACGGTCAAGGATGACGTGAAGACGAACGAAGACTCTGGAGGTGGTGCCGATGCTTGAACTGGTGCAGCGACTTGTCTACAACCAGCCCTGGTTGATTTCCGAATCGGGGCTGAACCTCATCACCGGCATTGTCGAGGCGCATCTCTCCGGAGTGCGCCTTTCTCCTGCCGAGGCCCAGGCCAAGGCAGACAGCCGCCAGTACGGTACGGCCGGCGCCGAGGCCCCGAAGCAGGTGGCGCTGATCAACCTGCACGGCCCGATCATGAACCGCTCCGGCGACAACATGATGCTGAGCGGCAGCACCGACCCGCAGGCGTTCGCCCGCGTGGTCCGGGCCGCGGCTGACAACCCCGACATCGGGCGGATCGTGATCAGCGTCGACAGTCCCGGCGGCACGGTGGCCGGGACCCGCGCGGCCGGTGATGCGGTGGCCTACGCCCGAAGCAAGAAAGACGTGGTGGCGGTGGCCGATGAACTGGCCGCCAGCGCCGCGTACTGGATCGCCTGTCAGGCCACCACCCTCGTTGCCACGCCAGGTGCGGTGCTCGGCTCGATCAGCGTGATCATGGCCATGAAAGACACGTCCGGAAAGGAAGCCAAAGACGGCATCCAGACCCATGTGCTCAGAAGTGGCCCGCTGAAAGCCCTCGGCCAGCCCGGCGAGGTCATCACCGACGAGACCCTCGCGCACTACGCCGAGACCATGAACACCTTCCACGAACAGTTCGTGCAGGCGGTCGCGTCCGGCCTGCAGATCACCTCCGAACAGGCCAGCAAGCTCGCCACCGGTCAGACCTGGATCGGCCAGGGTGCGGTCGACGCCGGGGTCGCTCACCGGGTCGGCACGCTTCAGGGCGCGCTGCTCGGTGAGTACAGCTCGCAGGCGGCCCCCGCCCTGGCTCGCCCCGCTGCCCGCGCCGCCTCTCACACCCCCACAGGAGGGACACGTATGGATCCAGCAGTTCTCGCCATGCTCGGCCTCAGTGCCGACGCCACCGCACAGGAGATTCTCGCCGCGATCAAGCAGCGAGAAGTCACCGCCGCAACCACCCAGCAGGCGAACATGCTCGCCGCCCTGGGCCTGACCGCCGAGACGGGTACCGAGGCCGATCTGAAGGCCTTCGCCCGTCAGGCTGCTGACGGTGCCGCTTACCGCGCCGATCTGCTCGAGCAGATGGGCAAGCTGACCATCACCACCGAGGGCAACGGCCCCGAGGGGATCGCCGCATCCGAGCGGGTCGTCAAGGTCTACGCCTCGGCCGACGTCGAGGTCCTGGCCGCCGAGGTGGCCCGCCTGGAAGCCAAGCGGGACAACCTGCCCAACGCCGCGCTGAGTCAGCACGGCACCGACACGAAGCCCGCCAAGAAGCTGCCCAGCATGGCAGCCTTCGGCTTCAACCCGGCACGGAGGTAAGCCATGACCATTTACAACCCGATCAAGATTGGCAAGGCGAAGTATGGCGGCCAGAAGTTCGACGATGGCATCACCTTCACCATCACCAGCGGCGTACTCGGCGACGTGATGGCCGCTGGCGCCACGGCTGGCGCGGCCGGTACCGCCCTGATCTGCCCCTCCGGCGCTGAACCGATCGGCGTGCTGGCAACCAAAGACGCCGACAACCTCGGCGCGGTGTACAGCTTCGAGAAGGTGGCTCTGGTCAAGTACAGCGGCACGCCCCTCTACGGCGTGGTCGGCGTGCAGGGCGACGGCCTCGGCGGCGTGAACTTCGTGACCAGCGGCACGGCGGGCAGCCTGAAGCTGGTGTGCATCGGTATCGGGACCATGAACGGCGTGAACGTCGCCGCCGTGGTCAGGCAGTAAAGGGAGACAAGCATGATCAAATCCATCGCACAGATCACCGCCGGTATCCTCACCGACGCGGTTTCGGCCACTGCCAGCCACGGCTTCAGCTACGTCAACCTCAACACCCACCTGCTCAACATGGCGATCAACGGCGACTTCGAGGACGGCCTGATCCGCGAAGAGCTGCTGGCGGCCGGAATCAGCCCAGTGCGCCAGCTGATGGCGGGCGCAGGTATCCGCCTGGGCGGCATGAACGCCAGCAGCTGCGGGGTGTTCTTCAAGGGCAGCAAAGACTACGTGGCAGGCGCGGACGCCCTGCTGCCGATGTTTATGCAGGAGGTCTTCGAAGGCGCCCTCGGCCTGCCCGACTGGCGAGGCGATGACCTGGCCTTCACCAGCCGCCCGGCGACCGGTGGTGATACCGTCTACCCGCTCGAGATCCGCTCGCAGATGGATCAGCGCCTGCCGCTGCCTGACCAGACGCTGGCCGTCGAGGACCTGGTCAGCAGCACCTTCGGCATCGATTCCGATGGGTACAAGACGGCGAACATCCAGCAGAGCACTCGGGGCGACCAGAACGAGTTCGGGCGCGTGGCCGAGGGCGCAACGCTGCCGGTGTACACCATCGTCACCGCCGAGCGCACCGTGCGGGCGTTCAAGTACGGTGGCCGCACCACCTGGAGCTACGAGGCCGCGCGCCGCTGGAGAATCAACCAGCTCGTGCTGCTGCTGCAGGAGTGGGCCTACTCCGAGGACATCCGCCGGCGTAAGAACGCCTTGGACGTCGCAGTGAACGGGGACGGCAACGGCAACGGCATGATCGTCACCAGCACGGCCGCGACCAGCGGCACCATTCAGAGCCTCGACGAGTGGGCGCTGGACGTGGCCTACAACAGCTCGCTCGGCCTGAACATGTTCGCTGGCGACAACGTGGAGACCAAGGCGGTGCGCGCGCTGCGCTACGTCAGCGGCGCCCAGGTGGTGCTCAACCCCGAGCAGCTGGCGATGTATGGCGGTCCCCGCTACCAGATGCCCGATGGCTCGCAGCTGAAGCTCGCGCCGAAGAACAGCATCCTGCAGGGTGCCAAGACGCTGCTGGGTTGGAACACCTCGCGCGGTCTGGAACAGGTGATCGAGAACGGCTCGCAGATCCAGGAGCAGGAGCGCGACATCAGCAACCAGACCAACCAGCTCACCATGAGCATCAACATCGCTTACGGCAAGCCCTGGGTGAACAGCTTCCAGGGCTTCGTGCACGCCTGATCATGCCGAAGCCTCAGATCGGCAAGACCGTTCACGTGGTGCCCAAGAAGCTGCTTCCGGGTGAGCCGAAGGGCACCGTCTGGAAGGGCACCATCAGCGCTGTGGGAGAGAAGGGGCTGACCTTGATCTGCATCCACCCGGGCGTCGGGTTCACCCTGTACGACGTGCAAGAAGACCAGACCGGCGTGAAGCCGGGCACCTGGCACTGGCCGGAGGGCTGACATGGCGAAAATCGACACGGTGAAATCCATCGCCGAGAAGTTCGACCGCGATCCGCTAAATGTGGACGACTTCAACGCGCGCACGCTCGACGCGTTGCTGGCATGTGAGACGCCCGAGGCCTACGACACCATGCTGGTGAGTCTGCGAGGCGAGGATCCGGCGAAGCATCAGGATCCGGTGGACGCGCCGCCCGCTGAAGCGACCACCGAGGCGCCGGCTGCCGAGCCCACCCCCGAGGTGCCAGCCGCCGAGGTTGCCCCGACTGTCGAGGTGATCCCCGAGGTGCCACCTGCAGAACCACCACCTGCACCTGAACCCGACCCAGTCGAACCCCCGCCCGCCGAACAAGCGGGCGTTTCTGTTGCCGACGCTGTGGCAGACATCAAGGCCCAGGCGGAACAGGTCGCCGAGGCAGAGCCGGTCCTGTCCACCCTGCCTGGCTACGGTACGCCTGAGCCTGTCTTCGACGGCCCATTGAAGGAAGGCGACCCGGTGGTGTTCGTTGCTGAAGACGGCACCCACATGCCCGCGACCTTCGTGGCGTACCACGTCGAAGACGGCGTGCAGGGCGTCGTGGCCTCGCTGGACATCGGCCACGCCTTTGTGGCCACTGGCTTCGCGCCCCTCGCGCAGGTGACGACGCCGGAAGCCGTGCTCGCCGCCCAGCCCTCTCAACCCCAGGAGAACGCCGTGACCAAAACCGAGACGCCCGCACCGACCGACGAGACACCCGAGACCATCGAGGTCCGCGTCAACTACGAAGACGCCAAGCTGATGCTGGCCGAAGGCACCGCCTACATTCACCCAACCACGAAGCAGCTGATCAGCGGCTCCGATCTGGTGGAAGTGCCGGACGACGCCTGGACTCAGGAGCTGATCGGGAACCGTTACCTCACCACCAAAGCCAAGCGGTAAGCCGTGGTCACGGTCACTCCGCAGGACGTGGCCGACTACGCGCCTGGCGCACCCTCGGTCACGCAGAAGCAGATCGATCAATCGGGTGACTGGGCCGAGCTGCAGTTCCGCAAGGCCAAGGTGACGCCGCCCCCTGACAACACCACGCTGGAAGGTCGGGAGCTGGTGCGCGGTATCGCGGCACACGCGCTCGCTCAGTTGCCGCAGGCCGGGGCATTGGCGCTGGCCTCGAACGCTCGCCGGGTGGTGGCAATGAAAGACTCGGATGGCAGCGGTGTCACCTTCGCCGAGCAGAAGGCCAGCGACCTCGTGACTGCTGGCGGCTCGCTGCTCAGTGCGGCTTACCGGCACCTCTACGCCGCGGGCCTGCCTCGCGCGCCGTTCAGTCCTGGGGCTGCCCGGTGACGCTGGCCGATGCCAGGGCACAGTTCCGCGCGGCCCTCAAGGGCAACGCGGACTTCTTCTATCCCACCTCCGGCAGCTGGAGCGACGGCACCAGCACCCGCTTCAAGGTCACCGACCCGAACGCGGGCAAAGAGGCGCGGCAGAACGTGCTCGATCAGGAACGGGCCAGCCTGCGCCTGGTCAAGTTCGAGCCAGACCAGCCGGTACCCGCTCAGGGTTCATCGTTCATCTGGGAGCGCGGTCAGCTGTACCTGGGGCCACCGACCGACACGCCGAATCTGTCTGGCGTGTTGACCTACACCTGCCGTCAGGTGGACGGCAGGTACTTCCCGCAGGTGCTGCAGCTCGCCAACGGCACGCAGTGGCTGGCCCGGATCGAGGCGCTCAGTGCCCGGCCTGGGCAGGTTGAGAGCGGCAACGATTTGGTGAGTGTGCCTGGCAACAGCCACCGCCTGACTTTGCCGCCAGGTGTGCTGCTGGATCCGGGCACCGAGGTCACGACCTCGAACGCTGACCGGTACCTGGTGGTGCCGCCGGTGCAGCGCGGGGTACTGGGCGACGTGCTGGGTCTGAGCTGGCAGGGGCCGCCCCAGATCGGGATCGATCCCACGCCGGACCCAGTGCCGATGCCGGGCGCTCCGGTGGAGACACCGGGCAGTCCTGGCGATCCGTTCTGGCACGAGCCACACACGCTGTGATCGAGCTGAGCAGCACCGGCAGCATCGATGCGATGCTGGCCAGCCTCGATCGCCTGAACCCGCAGGTGATCAGCCAGCGACTGAACACCGTTTGGGCGAAGGATGCGGAGAAGAACCTGAAAGCCGCCTACCAGGACGGCCCAGGAGGCCGGTACTACACCAGCCGCACGGGCGGCACGCGCAGCCGGATCCGGGCCTCAGCCGCGCCCAGTGGAGCCGAGCTGAGCGTCTCCGGGCCTGGGGTGCGGGCCAACGAGTACGGCGCGGTCATCAAGGCCGCTCCAGGGCGCTGGCTGACCTTCCGCTTGTACAACCCGACCGACACGTCGGAACGCACCGGCAACTGGGTGCGCGTCCGGCAGGTGACCTTGAAGGCTAAGCACGCGGTGCGTGACAGCGGTGACGAGGCCACCAGAGCACTACGAATCCACCTGCAGGAGGTGCTCAGAACTTGAAAGACGCCCGCGTGATTCTCGCTCTGCTGTATCAGCACATTCAGACCCAGGCCAAGATCCCAGGCCTGAAACCCCGGCCACTGCTGGCGCGGGAAGTCAAGGCGGGCAGCAGCGAGTTCACCGTGACCGGCGTGCGAACCGACCAGGGCGGTGGCATGGGCGCGGGTGGCCTGATCGTGCGGCGCATCTACAGCGGCTATGTCGCGGTGCACTACGCCCACGATCTCAACCCCGGAGACCTGACGCCCGACGAGGCGCGGCTGAACGCGGCGCTTGAAGGCTTCCGGCTGAATCCGGCGGTACAGGTGCCGGGCTTCATCAGCTTCGGTGGCTTCGACACCGACTTCCGTCTGAATGAACTGCCCAGAGACGTGCAGCAGCCCGAGGTGCTGAGCATGTTTGCCGACTGGGATCTCACCCTCGACCTCGAAACAGGAGTGCACCCATGACCCAAGTACAAGACCCCGCGCCTGAGCAGCAGCCTGAGGCGCACAGCCACTGGCACTACACCGGCCAGACGGACGGCACCGTGATGCTCGACGGCACGCCAATTGCCAACGTCACCGAAGGTGAGACCCTCGCTGCCGAAGACGAGGTGCAGGCCGAGAAGCTGGCCCGATCCGGCCACTTCGAGCAGGTCGACGGGCCGGAGGTCAAGCTGCCGACCCCGCAGCCCGCCGCCGAGCCCGAGGTACTGAACACCCCGGCCGACACCCTCGCGTTCGACCATCCCACCGCGACTGGAGGCACTGAATGAGCCAGCCCACCTTCACCCCGAACACCGCGCCGCTGAACGACGGGCGCGTCGATTGGCTGGCGCTCGGCCTTCAGGCTCAGCCCGGTACCGCCGTCGCTCCCACGCGCTTTCTGCGCCTGACTGGCATTACCGGCGTGCACCCTGACCAGCTCGAGCGCGTCGATACCTACATGGCCGGCAGCCGCTTCGAGGGCCCGGCCCAGTACGCGGGCAGCGACCTCAAGATGACCTGGACCGGCGAGATTTCCAGCGCCGACCTCGACTTCCTGCTCGGCGCGATGTACAACGCGCCGGTGGCCGGCGTCATCACGCCCGGCGGTTCGACCCAGTGGGCGCCGTTCTTCCCCAGCCCCTGCGTCTGCGGTCAGGCCTTCGTGGCGACGGCCGGCACGCTCGAGTTCATGGACCTGCAGATCATGGACCTGACCATCACCGTGCCAGTCGACCGCACGAAGAACGCGACCTTTTCGGCCAGCGTGCAGGCCGCCAGCGGCACCTTCCACCCGCTGACCGAAACGGCGTTCGTCCCGGTGACGCCCGTGTTCCCGGCCTACCTGCAGACGCTGGGCCAGATCAACCAGGTGCTCACCCTGGGCACCGGCGGCACGGCCGTCAACCTGATCTCGGACAGTGACCTCACGGTGCACTTCATGAACCCGATGGATCCGCTGCCGGCCTCGGGTGAGTTCATCCCCGGGTTCGCGCCCAGCACCAACCCAATCGGTGTCGAGATCACCGCGCGCTTCAACGGCACTCAGCAGACCCTGCTGGCCGCCAAGAAGAGCAAGGTGTTCCTCGACCTGACCTGGACGCTCGGCGCCAAGAAGGTGCCCATGCACGCCCAGATCACGGCCTACACCCTGCCTGTGGCTCCTGGTCGCGTGGTGACCGACGCGACCTTCCGAGCCCGCAGCCGTACGCCTGGCGAGGCCCCCTTCACCATTCTGGCCGCGTCCTGATCTGACCCTTCGCCCGCGCCCTGGGGAGAGTGGCTCGCCGAATCCCGGCGCTCCCCCAGGTCTTTGCCACCGCCGTGCGGGCCGGTGGCACCAACACAGAGGTTCAGATGTCCAGCACGACGGCACAGTTTTTCAAGAGTCGCAACCTGAAGACCATCTGGCTGAAAGAACAGCTTGATGCTCACGGTGAGGTCGAGGTCGTTCAGGCTGCCGAGGGAGAGGGCGTCGCGTTCGTGATCAAGCGCGTCCGAGGGTCACAGATCGGCGACCAGGCCATGCAGGCGCTGCTCGGCGAAGACGAGTTCGTGCGGTACGCGAACTGGTATGCCAAGCAAGGGTCAGACGCTCTGGCTGCAGCACAGGCCGAGAAGGCTCAGGCCGGCGAGGGTGCGCCTTTCGATGACAGCTTGCCGCCCAGCGAAGATTTCACGGCGCACATGTTGGCGCTGAACAAAGTCATGCGGCGCGCCGTGCTGCGAGAGGGGATGAGTGACCCCGAATACGTCGAGGTCGGTTCGGCCCTGGGGCTGTACGAGGAGCCGATCTACAACGCCATCCGGCTCTTTGGGCGTGAAGTGGCGGGTGCGTCACCGGACTCATCGAGCGCCAGCTCCGCGCCGCCCTGATCTGGCACGGCATGAGTAAAGGGCGGTACCCGAGTCTGGGCGAGCTGCTGCGGCAACCGGTCGAGGACATCTGCTTCCAGGTGGCCCTGTGGACGTTCGCGCAGGGCCGAGAGAGCTTCCGAGAGGCCTACGACATCGGGCAACGCGAGAACAAGTAACACCGGGGAGGTGTTCGTGGCAGACCAGACCGTTTCCTATCTCTTGCAGGCGAAAACCCAGGGTCTGTCCGACCTCCAGTTGTTCCGGAATGAGCTGGCCCAGCTCAAGCAGATCGCCAGCGGCTTCAAGGCCGACGTGGGCTTCGGTCAGCAGCAGGTCGCCAGCATGAAGGCGGCAACTCAGGCCGTCACCGAGCAGATCAAAGCTGTGACCCAGCTGACGGCCGCGCTGCGTGCTCAGGGCCGGATGAACACCATCACCATCAAGGTCGAGGGGACCCAGAAGGCGATCAACGATGTCGGCACCCTGCGTACCATCCTAGGGGCGCTCCAGACCTCGACGAACATCCGAATCACCACCGATGTCACGGCGCTGCAGGCGGTCAACACGCAGATCAATACGCAGATCGCGCAGTTGACGGCGTTGATCGCCCAACTCCGCGGCCTCGGCGGCGGCGGGCCCGGGCCTGGTCCCGGTGGCGCAGGCGGCCTTCCTGCAGGTGTGCGGGCGACCATCCTTGAGATTGAGCGTCTGAACAACCTGTTCACCCGTGGGCAGATCAGCGGTCAGAACTACAGCATGGCCCTCACTGCAATGCAGGGCCGCCTCGAAGCGGCGCGGTCTGCGGCCGGTCGTGGCAGCGAGGACTTCGCCGCCATCGACAAGCAGATCACCAAGCTGACCCAGAGCCTGCGCGGCATCAACACCGATAGTCTGCAGAAAGTCCGCACCGACATGGCCGGCGTGCGTACCGCCTTCGACTCGGCCACCGCCGGCATCAGCCGTGACTCTCAGCAGTTTCGGGACGCGGCAGCTGTCTACCAGACCGGTGCAGCACAGATCGAGGCGCGGCTGCGCGCCATGGCGGCCCAGGGCAACCTGACGGCCTCCCAGATGGGGCAGGTCAACCGGATGCTGGGCACGCTGGCCCGTGAGCAGGGCACCCTGACCGGCGGCCTGAATCCGATGGGGCTCAGCGGCAACGTCTTCAACGCACTGCGGGCGGCCTTCCCAATCATTCAGCAGATGGGCGGCAGTCTCGGCGCGGCGGCCAGCCAGGGCGGCATGCTGGCCCAGGGGTTCGGCAGTGCTGGTGCTGCGGCCGGTGTGATGGGTGTGGCCGTCCTCGGCGCCACTGCCGCAGTCGCAGGTATCGGCCTAGTGGCCATGAACACCACCAAGGTCTTTGCCAGTTTTGAGCACTCCATGCAGGGCGTGAAGGCAGTTTCAGACACCAGCGGCAAGACCTTCGATGCGCTCAAAGGGCAGGCCTTGACGCTGGCCCAGACCTTCGGTGTGAGCCTGGAAACCATCGCGCAAGCCCAGGAAGAGCTGTTCAAAGCAGGCCGCACCACCGAGGACGTGATGGGTGGCGCGGCGCGTGGCGTGATCGTGCTGAGCAAGGCCACGGGTACCGACCTGCTGAATGCTGTGAGCATCGCCAGCAGCGCCATGAACGTGTTTGGGCTCAAGGGCACCGATATGGGCATGGTGGCCGACGTGATCGCCAACGGCGCCAACAAGACGGCGCTTGACGTGAATACCCTCGGCGTCTCTCTGCAACAGGTCGGTAATGTGGCCGCCAGCAGTGGTCTGAACCTTCAGGAAACGGTGGCAGTGCTCGGCATGATGGCCGACAAGGGCATGGCCGGCTCCGACGCTGGTACCAGCTTGAAGACGATGCTCCAGCGGCTCAAGAGCCCGACCGACGAGGCCAACGCGGCCCTGCTCAAGCACGGTGTGGCGGTCTACGACGCGACCGGCAAGCAGCGTGACATGATCGACATCCTCAAAGACACCATCGGTTCGATGAACGGGATGACCGACTCGCAGCGCAACGCCTTTGCCCAGACGGTCTTTGGTGCCGACGCGGTGCGGTCGATCACGGTCATGTATTCGAATGGCGCGGTCAAGCTCGACGAGTACATCAAGAACGTAGACGAGAAGGGCCGCGCCGAGCGAGACGCCAAAACCCGCGCCGAGGGCCTGACCGGCTCGCAAGAGAAGCTGAACGCCTCCATGCAGGTGTTCAAGACCAGCGTGGGCGAGCTGTTCAGCGGGCCGATGCTGAACGCGATCAACAACATGGAGCGCCTGGTCGTCAGTGCGACGCGCATCATCGACAATCTGCACGGGGCAAATGTCGAGCTGCAGGAATGGGGCCAGCAGGTCGGCATCGATGTGTCCAGACTGAGCGCGGCGGATCAGAACAAGGCGCAGATCGACTTGGTGCAGTTGCAGGGGAACATCAGCGTCGAGCAGCGCAGAATCTACATGCAGGAGCTGGAGAAGTTCCGCCTCTCTGCCGTGCAGACCCAGGGTGGCGGCACTTTCAGTGGCAGTGGCCCTCTCCTGCCAGGACAGACGCGAGGTGCAGCAGCTGACGCAGCAGGCCTGCGGATTCTGGACGCCACGACAACAGCCACTGGGAACCATGCGGCCGATGACCTGATCGGCTGGTGTGCACGCTGGGTCAAGCTCACGCTGGAGAAGGCTCAGCCGGGCGCCAAGGCACAGATTGAGCGCTGGTTCGGTGGAGATGCCGATACCGTCAAGAACCGCCTGCTCGCCAGCGAGAAGCTGCAGAAGTACAGCGGCAACGTGAACGACCTGGCTCCCGGCGACGTCGTGGTGTATGACAAGAACCACATCGGCATCTACATCGGCAACGGGATGGTGCGCGGAAACAACGAGTGGGGCGGCAAAAACGGCGCGGCTATCACGGACGAAAAGATCAATTCTCTCGGCTCGATTGCCGGCATCGTCAAGGCGATCGACGCGGCCTCTGGCTTCACCGCCCGTGCACAAAAGGGCGGCGCCACCGACCTCACGCCACCCGTTCTGCCGATCACCGACAAGCAGATCGCCCAGGCCCAGAAATACGCGGCAGCTCTGGAAGCCGCTCAAAAGGCATTCAAGGCCAATCCGGAGAGCGCCGCCGCCATCAAGGCAGTGGACGCTGCCAGAGTGGCAATGGACGGCTGGAGCAAGGCCAGTGAGGGGAACGCCCGCGCCCTGGCTATCGTGCAGGAAAACCAGAAGGGAGCGGCGCGTGCTGCTGGTCAGTACGTGGTGACTCAGGCCGACCTGAACACGTATGGTGCGAAGGCGCTGCAGCTGATCAAGGCGCAGGAGGTAGCCAATAAGAGCGGCAACGATGCTGCTATCGCCAGAGCGAACGCGGACATGGCGGCTTTCACGAAAGACAGCGCGCGACGCGCCGCTGTCGTGCAGGTCGAGCAGGCCGCGTATCAGTCCCGTCAGCAGGCGTCGAAGCAGTCTGAACAGGAGAACGCGGCGAATGCCCTGGCCCTTGCCGAGAAGGTTGCACAGGGGAAGGTCACGGCCACTCAGACCGTCCTCGAACGGCTCAAGCAGGCTCAGAGCGACGAGCTGGCCGGAGCCGACACCAATGCCCGGAAGCTCGCGGTCATTCAGAAGACCAGTGCAGCAATCTACAAAGGGGAGCTGGCCCTGGCGGAGGCCGAGCGTCAGAAGGCCTATGCGGCGGCCGAGGGGGACAAGACGCCGGCCCTCAAGGCCCAGGACCGAGCAGACGCCGACGCGGCCTACGAGAAGGCCAAGGCGGCCGCAGGTCTGGAACAGACCCGGGCGCTCAACGCTGCCCAGAGAAGTGCAGAGGAGGATCACAAGAGGGCCGTAGAAGCTCAGGAGAAGGCCCGGCAGCAAGTGGTGCAGCAAGCCCGTGATCTTGACCTGAAGGGCGCGCAGCTCAGCTTCAGCCGCCTGAAACAGCTGCGTGACGCCGAGCTTCGAGATGCAGGCGACAACGTGGTGAAGAAGCTGGCGATCCAAGAGCGGTACCGGCTCGACCTCCAGCACAGTCAGGAAGCTATCGCCCTCACGCAGCTCAAGATCGATAAGGCGGCGGCAAATAGCGGCCCGGCCCAGAACCGAGCGAAGGGCATCAGCAACGCTTACACCACCTACTACCAGGCGCTCTTCGACGCGAAGGACACGTCCGAGGTCACAAAAGCCACCAGCGATCAGACCGACGCCGTGCGCAAGCAGCGCGACGCCTACAGCAAGCTGGCTGACCAGATGCGTGACGCGGTCAAGGCGGGCGGCATGGACGCCGAGGCTAAGCACGAATGGATGGTGGCCTTCAACAGTCTTGGAAGGGAGACCGAGAAACTGGGTCTGACGAACGACCATTACGTCGAGGGGGCACGCAAAGCCACCTTTGCCCTGACGACTCAGTCGGACAGCATTCGCGCTTCGCTCGGCAGCATTAACGAGGCCGTGACCCAGACCGATACGCTGCTCGACGGTCTGGACGCTCGGTTGCAGGACATGCGAGAGACAGAGCAGGTCGTCAGCGACCTGCGGCAGGCGGCCCTGGGTCAGGGCATCCCGCTTAGCGCGCCGCCGATCGACAACCGGGAGACCGACCCGACCCCCCGGCCCAACTCGGCGGCCAGCGATTATTTACAGGCGCTCGGCTTAGCTCCCGACGCCTTTGCCGCGCTGGCCAGCACCACCATCCCCGACGCCATGCAGGAGGCCACCACTCCCGAACAGTACGCAGGCCTGGGAGCAGTGGTGTTGCGCGGCCTCGTGGATGGGTTGGCCGACAAGACCGGCTGGGAGAAAGTGCGGGACGCTATGCAGCTCGGGCTGAATCAAGCGCTGGAGACCGACAGTCTGGTGATGCAGGCTCCGGTAGTGCCGGGCGTCCGAACCGGCAACGAGCGCGACGATTACGTGGGCTTTGGTGATCAGCTCACGCCAGCCCCTCAGACGGACTGGGAGAAGAATCAGACCCAGATCAACCGGCAGGGCATCTTCGACAGCCTGAAGAGTATGGATCGAGAGCAGCTCGATGCAGAGAAGGCTTTTGCGGCGGGCGCTAAGGACGTCGAGCTGTACAACGCCGTGCTGGCCGAGTTGAAAGACCGGGCCGACAAGGCGGCAAAAGCCGTGCAGGATCTGGCCGAGAAGATGGCGAAGGATCAGGAAGACGCCACCGCGAAAGCTGTGAAATCGACCGAAGACTTCATGAAAGCCCAGCAGCAGGTAGGTGACGCCGAGGCAAAAGTCGGCGAAGCCATGGGCGAGAAGCAGCCGCTCTACCGGAGCGAGATTCAAGCACTCGAGAACCTGAAGCTCCAGTACCCGGAGCTGGCCGCCCGGATCCAGCTGGTGATCGACGCCTACCTGCAGCTGCGCAAGGCGGGCGAACTCGACGACCTGGCGGCCGGGGCCGAGAAGCTCGGTCAGGGGCTGGCGAGCATCTTCGACGGCTTCGGCATGAGCGACTGGGGCAAGATCACCAGTTCGCTCGGCAGCATTCCCAAACTGCTGAAGAGCGGCATGGACGCGGCGAGCGACTTCCAAGACAACTGGAAGAAGTTCAGCGGCGACAAGACGCTGGGCAACCTCGGCGGGCTGCTCGGCAGCATCGGGGGTGCCGCCGGGGTCGTGGGCGCGGCCATCAGCCTGATCGGTGGGTTGGGCGACGCGATTATGGGACTCGACCCGGCCTATCAGCTGTGGAAGAAGAACACACTCGAGCAGGCCAGTGCCGAGCAGCAGGCGATGGGCAGCAAGACGTACGGAAACATCGCCAACCCTTACTACGACCGACTCAAGCAGGATTCCGAGGCCTTGACCACGAAGGCCAACGCGGGCTTCTGGCAGCGACTGGGCTGGTCACTGTTCGGAGGTGCACCCGAGACGCTCGACAAAGCCGCCTCAGACGCGCTGGTGAAGGCCAGCAACATCTTCAGCGACTTCGCCCAGAGCATCAACGGGACGCTGGAGAGCGTGCTGATCGACGCCACTGACAGTGCCGACTTCAGTGGGGTGGGAGACGCGTTGGACAAGCAGATGAACAAGCTGATCCAGACCTACGCGCTGAGAGCCATCATCGCGAAGTCGAACCTCAGCAAATTCATTCAAGACTTCGCGGACGACTCGGCGGCGGGTAAAGATACGACAGCCGATCTTGCCAACATCCGCGGCGAACAGGGTCGGATCACCAGCAGTTATCAGGCCATCGCCCCGAGCCTGCCCGGGTACGGCAGCAGCACCAACACAGACGGCAACAGCACCAGCAGCGCTTCGTCCAGCACCTTCGGCAGCACGCCCAGCAGTGTCGGGTACGCGGTGCCGACCGGGCTGATCGAGTCGGCCCAGCAGCACCTGGCGGCGGGCAACCTGGCGCTCTCGGCGGCCCAGCTTTCCGACATCTCGACCAGACGATTCGACGGCAGCACGGTGCGGTTTGACGGCACTGTGGCGCGGCTCGAAGCCCGGCTGGATGCCATGGCGCGCGGTGGCGGCAGCAGCGGGCTCGGCACGCTCAGCGGGAGGTGAACCATGTGGAGATTCAGAATCAGTGACCCGCGCGGCGCCTTCCGGGCGGCCTATCCGGTCAACCTGCTGCGCGTCGACGGCAGCTTCAACGCCAAGCGGGACGGCAACGGCGACTGCACCGAAGCCACCTTCAACGGCGACGTGGACCTGCATCCGCGTGAGCTGCTGGAGATTCAGCAGAGTGACGACGGCACGACCTGGCGCAACCTGTTCGCGGGTGTGGTCGTGCAGAGCAAGAGTCGGTACGGCCCGTCCGGCAGCTACAAGGTCGTGGGGTTGATGAAGCGGCTCGGCGAGGTCGAGGTCAGGACACTTCTGGCCTCGGCTGACCTGTACCGCCAGGTGCAGCAGCTGCTGACCGATCTGGCGGCCACTGATCAGCTCGGCAGTCTGCTGGACACCACGCCAGTCTTTCCGGCCTTCAGCAGCGGGGTGACTTCGGGGGCACTGTCTCCGAACTACCAGCATGCCGACGCGGTGCTTAAGACACTGGCCGGGCGGCTTCAGGATGCCGTGGTCCGGGTCAACGCTGATCGACAGGTGGTGTTCGGCCCGGTGAGTCGCACGCCGCTGCTGATCGATGAGCAGACCACGCGGGTGCGCACCGAATGGCAGGACGTCTCAGCCGAGGAACTGGTGACGCACCTGCGCCTCCTGTGGCCGCGCCCGATGACCGGCACGCTCATGACTTACTCGGCTACGCCAATCATCCGCGGGCAGACGCCGAGTACGGTGCAGAACGCCCAGAGCGCAGTGGCCTCTGAACTGCTGGCCTGTCCGATCCCAGTGATCAGCGGGGTCAGCCCGCCCGACTACGGCGTGAGCGTCACCACCCTGGGGGTGATCCTCGACAGCGTCAACTTCCGGCGAGCGGTGGAAGCGGGCGTGGAACTCAGCCCGACCGCCACCATCGTCAGCAGTGGAGGGCAGATCGGCGATTACACCCCGAGCGGTGACGAGAAGGCCCTGTACGACGGGGACCGAAGCAGCGCTCTGACCTTGATTCCCGACTCTGTCAATCACGGCTGGCTGGGCATTCAGATGCAGCTGACATACCCGGCTCAAGGGGGTGAGATCCCGATCGGTGTGGAGTTCGCGGCCGAAAATCTTGCCCTCTCCCGGATCCTCATCTCCGACGGGCAGGCCAGCTTCAGGGTCGTCTCGCCAGCCGGGAACAACGGGTACTTCCTGCTGCCCGACGAGGCGAGAGCCGCCCTGCGGCAGAGTGTTGGTTCGAAGGCCTGGACCCTGACCATCCAGGCCACCGTGACCGACTACACGGCCAACGTGGTGATCAGGGCGGCGGCCCTGCTGTACGTCAGCGAAGCGTTCAGCGCTCCGCTGGCGGCGGCTGTGCTGCGCCTGCCGGTGGTGGCTGCCGCGGTGGTCAGTGTGCCGGGCTGGATCGAGCCGGTGGCCTACGTCGATCTGCAACGGCGCAGCAAGGCCGGGACGGCGCTCGACCTGGTGACACTGCCGGCCAGCTACGAGTACATGGTGACGCCAGCCGGCACAGAACAGACACTCGTCAAGCTCGGCCAGCGCGATGACCCGGCCGTCACTGCGGCCTGGGCGCTGATCAAGGACCGCGACAAGATCTCGGCCCTGGGCGCTGTGCTGGTGAGCAGCAGCAATTAGAGGAGGTGACGTATCGAAAACGTTGTCTACGCCAAAGGTTCGTTGTACCCCATCATTCAGAATCCACCGCCGGGCGGGTATCCGGCGATTGCCAACGCCAGCGACCCGCAGGCCGACTTCGAGCTGGACATCAAGCGCACCTACGGAGGGCAACGCTGGAAGGAAGGCGAGATCGAGAACGGCCAGGAAGCGGTGAGCAGCGCGACGATGCAGGTACAGCTGATGATCAGCGGCACCGATCCCAGCAGTTGCGGAGTGGCCGCGAATGCCTGGGAGGCTCGTCTCCGCGCCTGCACCCGGTACTACGTCGGCGCGCGGTACGTGACCGTGCTGGGCGTCAAGGCCCGGCCACAGCCAGACCGGGGGCGGGCAGGGCTCAACCGCACACTGACCTACACCCTCGAACTGCTCGACAACCTCTGGCGGCTCTCGGACGACGATGTGCGCCCGACTCGATTCCCGATCGAGATGAACGCGGGCGACTACCCGCTCGGGCTGCTGATCCGCAATGAGGACGGCACTTACTCAACGCTCGGTGGCGTCTCGAACACGCCGGGCACCCTGACCACGCAGGCCGCCGGCCGCACATTCACCTACCAGACGGAGGTCTTGAGTTATGACGCAGCCAACGAGTTCTAAGCATGGCCGGTAGCGTTCCGGTCGTCACCGGTCAGTCCGTGCAGGTGCTGGCCGACGCCACCCAGTACGCCTTCGATCAGGCGAATCGGGCGAAGACGAGCGCCGATGCTCTGCCCGGTCAGATCGCGGCTGGTCTCGCGCCAGTCGCCGCTGCCACGACGGCCGCTCAGAAAGCCGCGGCCGATGCCTTTCAGCTCTCCAATCTGGCCGGCACGGTCTCCACCGAGGGCGAACTCGCCGGGAGGGTGGCCGGTCAGTACCGGGTGGGTGCCCAGTACGTCACCTGGAACGGGAACGCGGTCACGGCGCGCAGCGACATGCTGGCGAGTGCCGGCGACGTCGCCCGTATCCGCAACCGGCTGACCGTCGACACCATGGAAACGCTGCTCGATGGCATCGACGGGCTGGCTTCGGGTGACACGGTGGTGGTGCAGCAGGCGATTCTCGGCGGCGTGTTCGCCATCCGGAGCACGGGCACGGCCAACGGCTGCACGGTGTATCACCTGGAGCAGAACAACCTCTATGCGATCCGCTTGTATGCCGGGCCAGTGCTGGCCGCTTGGGCCGGCATGAGCCCGGCAGCGAGCGGCACGGTCAACAGTGACGCGCTGCAGATGGCGATCAACGTGGGCGGGCAGGTGTACATCCTGCCGGGTATCTACCCGTGGGCCCACAAGGTCATCGTCGGCGCCAAGACGGACGTCTATGGCTCTGGGGAAGCAACGGTGCTGCGGGCTACCGCCGACGTGCCGTTCTTCGAAACGTTGCCGAAAGCGGCCCTCCCGAATGATGATCAGGGAAAGAAGGTGCTAGCCGAGGGGACGTTCGGGGTCAAGATCCGCCGGATGGATCTGGAGCGCCTGGTGCACCCCACCACCACCTGGGAAATCACCCTCTGGGACACCATCCACGCAATCGTCGAAGATGTCCACGTTTTCAGCACCGACGACCTTGACCGGAAGGGCCTGTGCGGCATCGCCTGTCTGGCCAGCGGCAACGCCGTCTGCTTTATGACCCGCCTGACCAACATCTGGTGCAAGTCCGGCTCGGTGGTGATGCAGCACAGCGACTCGCGCATTACCGGCAGCAACTACATCTGGGCCAACCGACGCGAGTTCGGGCTGAAAAACGAGACGACGAACCTCAGCGTCGCCGGCACCGACTTCGTGCCGAGTTGGGACAAGTGCGCGATCTGGTGCACCCCGAATGCCGTCAGCATGCAGGTACTCGGCGACTGCAAGTTCGACGGCAGCTACCCCGGAACGCTGACCGGTGGGGCCGTGCTGATCGAGGGTGGCAGCCTGCACCAGATCGCCGGACACTTTTACCAGTGCGGCAAGTGGGCCATCTATGCCTACCAGACGCGGGAGCTCGTGGTTCACCGAAACACCTACGTCGACAACAACCGGATCAACGACCCGGAGCAGACGACTGGAGAAGCGGGCCCCGGCTACGGCTTCGCGGACATTCTGCTGGTCGACAGCTTCGAGTGCACCGTAGACGTCGGCGCACACACGATCAATGGCACCCGTACCCATCGGGACGTGGCGGTGCGCGAGATCGGGATCAGCGACCGCAACAAGATCCTCAACGGCTCGGCCACCGGCGCCTATGACCGAGCGGTCGTCAAGGTCGGGCCGAATACCGTCGTCAGGGATGTCAGCGGCCCGGACGGGAAGCTCGAATACCAGCCGCTGTTGGCCGTGGCGGCCCAGAACGCCCTACAGAACATCTCGGCCACGACCTGGACACGGGTGAACATGGAGCGCGTCATCAGCACCGGCGGAGACGACGTCCGGCCCGCCGCGATGGCGCCCGGCGTCTATACCGTGACGGCAACTGGGCTCTACCTGATCGCCGCGACCGTGGTGTTCTCCGGGCCAAATGGGACCAGCGTCAACGCGGCCGTCCGGCGGAACAACGTGGAGTCAATGAAGGTCGGTGAGGATGGCATCGTGGCCGACAAGAAGGCCCTGACGAACACCGGGATGCTGGACTTGGTGGCAGGCGATGTGATCGAAGTCTGGGCGTACAGCAGCGCAGGGACACAGGTCTATGGCGATGCCTCCAACATCACCACCAGCGTGAGTATCCGCCGCCTCGAAAACTGATAGCCCACTCAACCCCGCTTCGGCGGGGTTCTCTCTGGAGGTTCAACATGGCACCCCTGAAGAAATTGACGTACCGCCTCGAAGGCAATGCCCGGCCGGTGCCCTGCATCTCGCTGGGCGGGTACAACATCCGCCTGAGTGCGCCCGATGGTCAGACGGCCATCCAGATGCCTGCGGGCGCGACCTTCGTGAACGTGATCAGCCTCTCGGCGAACGTCACGGTCAAAGCGGGTGACGCCAGCGTGAAGGCGACCATCGCTACTGGTACGGTCGGCCTGACAGACGGCTCAGCTCCCGACGAGGTGCCGGGGAGTCAGCTCTTCGCGCTCGAAGGGCAGGGCTACCTTGCGGTGGCCAGCGCTGGGGACGTGCTGCTGCAGGTGTTCGGATGACCGGCAGCAACCTCAGTGGACGTGGTAAGGCTGGCCGGGGCATCGCCGGCATTACCAAACCGAACGCAACCACTGCGCGCATCGCCTTCGACGATGGCACGGCCCCAGTCGATCTGACTCTGCCGGCAGGACCAGCCGGCCCTGCTGGTATCTCCGGCCTACTCGTCGCCAACAGCACCCTGCTGAAAGGCAACTTCTACTATCCCTACGCCGGCGGCTTCAACCTGCTTCGGCCCGGCTCACAAGAGTTGGGGCTGGGCGTCGTGACGCTGGTCGACGTGAACGGCAACCAGATCACGACCGGCAACGTGGTAGAGGTCACGGGTCTCGGCTTCGTAGACGGTCAGTCGTATTACTGCGAAGAACCGGACGGCAATGGACGCAACTGGGCACCGCTGCCTGCAGCCGGGGTCACGGCGGCCATCGCGCAGAGTACGGCGCGCGCCTTCTACTACCTCGGTAAGGCTCAGACCATCGGCGCAAAGATGTACTTCGACTTCCGCTACGAGCCGAGCGTGGCGGACACCGCCTCGGTGCGTCAGCTGTTCAGCGCTGCAGGCCTGACCTACAGCGCGACACCGACCGCCGCTCAGGTGCGTCGCATCACCGACGTGGGCGCCGCAGCCCCGTCCGGCACGAGCTTTCAGCTGTACGCCGATGGTGATGCGGGACAGGACGCCACCTTTCAGGCTAGCCCGGTGCAGGCGAGTGTTGGCGGCACCACCAAAGGTGTGTACCTCAAGGAAGTCGATACCACTCAGTCCAAGCCGCATGGTGGCACGCCTGGGATCTTCAGCCCGACTCAGGCAGGTGAATACCTGCTGCTGGTGCAGGCGAGCGAAGGCAGCGGCGCCGCGCTCGGCATGCTGTTCGCTTCCAGCGCGACCGATCTCTACACCGCCCGCTTCTATGGTGGCGCTCTCGATTACGTGGCCGGTCAGCACTACACCGCCACCGGCACCACGGTCACGGCGGTCACTGGCTCTGACCTGTTCGCGGGTCACGGCATCACGGCGCTGGGCAACCACAAGCTGATCTGGATGCGGCTGCGGGTGGACGGTAAAAATCTCAAGTTCAAGGCCTGGAACTACGACACCAGCAAGCCGTTCACGCCTGCTGGCATCGCCGCCCAGGGCGCCAATGAGCCTGCTGCGTGGATGGTGGATTACACCCACACGGCCGCCTTCCCGGTGGGCGAGGTGGGCTGGCTTCTGGACAATGCAGAGGCGCGGATCCACCAGATGAGCAAGAGCTACGACCCGGCTGTGCCTGCGCCGTTTGCGGTTTCCTGATGGCACAGGTCAAGAGTCGCAATGACAAGACGGGCCGGTTTTACTACCCGGACGAAGCGAGCGCCAAAAACTACATCAACACGCAGGGGCGTCTGGTGGTCGGGAGCCCGGTTGGTGTGCTGAACGTCTTCAGGCGGCGGGCCGTTGCTGGTGTTGTCGCTACTATCGCTACGTTTCGCACCCGAGATGCGGCCCAGATCGTCTGGACCGACCGCACGACCAGTTTTGTGATCACCGACGCCGACCTGACAGCCGGTGTCTATGGCCCACAGGTGAACGGACGGTACCGGATCAACCTGGGCAACCTCCGCAGCACCGTGCCCGGCGTGCCCGCCCTGAAGTATCTGGGCGCGGCGGCGCTGACCTTCTATGGCATGAACCTGTTCGGCTGGGGCATGGACGCCACGGCTCAGACGGGCATGAGCTACTTCGGAACAAATTCAGACGTTCGGTTTGAAGACACCCTGTTCCTGAGCGGCAAGCCGCCAGCTGGGTACGACGGTGCCATGCCCGGTCACGACATTGTGAGTGAGGGCGGCGCCAACCTTGAAGCCGTTAACTGTGAGTCGCACGGCACACGCGGCACGCTGGTCTATCAGTTCAAGAGCGGGTATAAGGCGGGCGGCGGCGTCCGGTTCCAGCGCTTCCCGAAGATGAACATAGACGGTCGCCGGGTGGACGTAAACGGCAACTGGGACGGCCGCACCAAGGTCGCCAACTATATTCAGCTCCAGAAGTGCGCCGCACTGGACAGCAACACCTTCATTGAGGACTACATCTCCCGCAATGATCCGGTGTATGCCGCCGAGGTTGAGGACGTGGTGAGCGTCTTCGGTTCTTACTGCGCCAGCGGTCAGACGGTGGAGTTCAGGCGGTTTCTCGTTGAGAACGTGTTCCCGACCGACCCGCTGTTCGCTGCCTCCGGTGGTACCAGAGACACCCTGGGGCTGCGGGCAGACGGGTCGCTGATCGGAACCGGCGCGACGGGTGGTCTGATGGGCGACTTTCAGGACTTGACCGGCTATACCGTGGCAACCATCGCTCAGGGCTTCGTCATGAAGGCGGGCACCGTGCTGTCCTGGGCCAATTACGGCGCAGGTATCCAAGCAGGCCACAACAACATCATTGACGGCGTGACGGTGATCAGCGCCGGGGTGATCCGTAGCAAGGCGGCAGCGGGCTGGTCCCGGCTGGCCTGGACGGATGGTGGCGGTATCGAAGCGTGGGACCGGGCGCCGAACAGCAATTCCAGTTTCTACTTTTCCAATCAGATCAAGAACTGCATTGCCGGTCACTACGTGCAGAACGCAGACGGCAGCAGGCGCAGCGGCTACACCCCGATCTGGGACGCCAGCAACGGCGGAGGGGGCTGCACCTTCACCAACAACACGCAGCGCCCGATACCTGCCACCATCGCTGCCGCCCTGGCCGAGCAGGACGCGGCACGCACGGCGCAGCTGGCTGTCTGGTCGGCAGCCGGAACCGTGCTGGGTCTGGTGGGCGCCAGCCCATTCGTGAATCTGAAGATCAGCACTGACCCGGCCGCCTGACCCCTGGAGTCTCCATGAAACATGTCCTGCCTGCGGCCCTGATCCTCGGGGCCGCTTCCGCTGCCGCCATCCTTTCGACCGCTTCAGCACCACCCACTCGCACCGCCTACTGCCAGCCGGTGGCTTACCGGGACTACGAGGTCGTCTTCGGCCGCTCGGTCCTGGTGCGCCCGGTACCCGGCTGTACCCGGCCGAGCCTGGTGCGCAAGGTCAGCAACCTCTCCGGGCTTCCGGAAGCTCCCCAGGAGATCCCTGTGCCCAGTCCGAACACCTTCCTGCCCCGCATCTGGTTGTTCGTCTCCCACCTCGAGTACTCGCTCGACGGGCACGGCTGGACGTACCTGCGGGCGCTGCCGTGATCCGCCGCAACCGCTTCATCAGCTTGATCGAGCCTTTGCTTAACCAGCGCCTGACCATCGCGGGCAGCCACGCCGCCTTCGCCTTCGTCTGCCTGCTGCGCCCGAACCTCGACCTGATCTTCCGGGCGTATCAGCCGTTCCAGAACGTCACCGCCTGGGGTGTGGGACTGGGAGCCCTGGCCGTGGTGCTGCTGATGGCGCACCGGGCCAGCCTGCTGCTGATGATCGCCCAGCTGATCAGCTCCTGCGCCATGTTCACGGTCGCTGGCCTCCTGACTCTGGGAGTGGGCATTATTCCAACAGCGGCGGTCACGGCGTGGCTGGGCTTCATCTCCATCGTGCTGTTCGCGCGCACCTTCGGTGAGTGGCTGAGCGAGCAGGACTGGTACTGGGACCGGCGGGCCCGGCCGCCCCAGTGGCTGGAGCGGCGCGAGTGGTTCCGGCGGCTGAGGGACAAGAGCGAGGTGCAGCATGGCTGATCCCACGTCGCTGGCCGACATCGCCAAGACGGCCGGCATCGGCGTGAGTGGGCTCGGCGTGGGCGTGGTGCTGACTCGGCTGCTCGGCGGGCTGCTGGAGGGCTGGCTGAGCGGCACAGCCGGTCAGGAACGGGAGCTGCGCAATGACCTGGCCGAGGAGCGGGGCAAGCTCCAAGCCTCGCTGACAGCGGCGCACAAAGAGACCGATGAGGTACGCGGCGACGTGCGACGCATCCACGCCATGTACCTGCACGTGCTGACTGGCAGAGCGGAGGCCAGAGGCCTGCTGAAGGCGGCCGAGCGAGCCGCAGGAACACCGGAGACGGTGTGGCCGGACGATCCGGTCGTGCCCCTCAACTCCCCAGGAGGCACCCCATGAAGATCACCCGCCAGATGATCGTGACGGCGAACAGCCGACACCCAACTGCCGAACTGACGGCGGCGAAGATGACCTGGTCGCTCGACCAGTTCGGAATCACCGATCCACACTCGGTGGCCGCGCTGCTCGCCAACCTGCAGGTCGAGAGCGGGATCGTTCCGAAGCGTGAGGGGCTGTACTACACCACGGCGGCTCGGCTCATGGCCGTGTTTCCAAGCAAGTTCGACCCGAGACGCGGTGGCCACTATCCGACCGGGCCGTACCTGGGTAACCCCGAAGGCCTCGCCAACCTGGTGTACGCCGGGAAGCTCGGCAACGGCGACGCGGCGAGCGGGGATGGCTGGCGGTACCGCGGCGGAGGCATGGTGCAGACCACTGGCGAAGTGAACTACCAGCACACGGGCGAGCTGATCAATCAGCCGCTCAGGTCGCACCCGGAACTGATCGAGCAGATCGGGGTGAGTTGTCTGGCGGCGTGCGCGTACTGGACGCGCATGAGCAGTGCCGACCAGCTGGCCCGGGCAGGCAACATCTCCGGCACGCGCCGAGCAGTAAACGGCCCGGCCATGCTCGACCTCGACGGGATGTTGGCCGTCTACCACCGCCTGCTGCCGCTGCTGAGCTGAGCAGGTCGACAACCCAGGCCCGCGCTTCCACAGGCGGGCCGCCCTCATGCCTGGAGGCACCGATGCAACGAATCCTGACACTGATCCTCGGCACCCTGACCCTCTGGCTCTGCTCGCTGGCACTGGCCCAGACCGCCCAGCCCGTCGAGCTGATCAAGGGCGTCTCACCCGCCACCATCACGCTGATCGTGATCGTCGGGAGCAGCTTCCTCGCCCACTGGCTCACTGCCTTGACCAAAGGCCGGCTCGGTACCGAGGGTCGCACCACGCAGCTCTTGGCAGGCGGCTTCTCGGCGTTGACCGGCGGCCTGATCACCTTCCGCTCTGGCCTGTATGGCGAGGGCTGGACGGCCTTGCTGGTGGCGCTGCTGGTCAGCCTGGTCACCTGGGCTGCTGCAGACGCCCAGTGGCGCGGCAAGGTGCAGGCCGCTGCCGCTGCCTTGCAGGGTCTGCCCATCGTGCTCCTTCCAGCTCCTGCCTCGACCGACCCGACGCCCATCTCTCTCCCGGCCCCTGTGGAGGCCGCGCCCGCTCCAAAGGATCCCGACATGTTGACCCTCATGACCCTGCTGTCCGCTGCACTTTCCCTCGGTTCCACCCCCGCCACTCCCGGCCAGTCCGCCGCACTCGGCACCTGGGTCGACACCTGGCTGCCGAAGCTCAAGGCGGACGTGCAGGCGCTCGGAAACAACCTCAACGCCGTGACCCTGCTGGGTCTCGCCAAGGATGTGATCCCGGCGGCCAACCAGCTGGCGGGTGTGTTCGTGGGGGCTGACCGTGCTGAGGTGGTCGCCGTCACGCTGCGCTTCGCCGTGCAGCAGTTCGCACCGCCTGCCGTGGTGGCCAGCCTCGCGCCGCTGCTGGCGAGCGGCAGTATCGAGGGCCTGATCGAGAGCGTGTACCGCGAGCTGTTCCCGGTGCCGGTCACGCCCCCCGTGGTCAACGCGCCGGAACTGCCGAGCGGGGAGGGTGTGAAGTGAAGCGCCTGCTGCTGCTGCCATTGATCCTGGCGTCCTGCACCTTGCTGGCTGGGCCGGTCGTGTTGCCCCCCGACCCGGGTGGTGCAACCTTGACTGTCTCGCAGACCCCCTCCTGCCTCTCGACTGAGACGGCCACCTGCATCACCCTGACCTACCTGCCCGGCAAGACCGGCACGCTGAACACCGTGATGCACCTGAAGGGCCCGAAGCTCCGGCTGAACGACACCCGATGTGCTGACGAACCCGGTGGCGTGCTCTGTACCTTCGGCACGGTGCCAGCCACCGAGAAGCGGGTGGTCTACGTGACCGGGTACGCCTCGAGCACCTTGGAAGCAGATCGAGCCGATGGTGCCAAGGTGAAGATCAGCGGCACCAGGTAACGGACAACTTGCGCCAGAAAAGCTAAAATATGGTTCTGGGTGCCCTGATAGTGAGGCTCGGGGGTAAACGAGGCGAAGCAGGTAAAAAGAGGAACTAAGGCCTAGAGAAGCCCCCGCCCGCGCTGAGAAGCGTCTGGGCGGGGGCTCTTTTCTATTGCTTTACGGCAGGTACAAGTAAGGCAAGATCTCGCTGCGACCTTGCAGACTCGGGCAGGTGTTCCCCAAGTCAACTGCTGGGCATTTCAATGTGATACCAACCTCTCCAGTTCCAGGGGGAGCCACGGTGGTCAGAACATGGTTCGAATCATAGTAGGAGACAGCCTTGACGTCGCCGAAATACACGTCTGGGATGGGGTAATCAACTCGGGGCGCAGCTGATGGTGTGTAGTTGACATCACCGACAGCGTTGAGTTTGATCACTGTGCCACCAGCCTGTGGTCCTGAAACCGGTGAAAGGCTCAGAAGGTGGACGTCGGGGCGAATAAAGCCAACGACATAGGTGAACAGTCCAGCGTTAACACTTCCATACTTGGTCTTTACCACGATAGGAACTTGACCGGTATGACTTGGGGGCGCCAAGGTGGTCAATGAAGTCCCATCGCTATTAATCTGCACATTTGTGCCGTAATAATCCCGGCCGAACTCAGTGCCAAACTGTACGGTTGCGCCTTGGAGGTTGCTACCAGTGATGGTGACAATTGCAGGCAAGAAAGATGCGGTGCCATTTGGATTGGGTGGCCCAACAAACTCTTGGTTTCCAAAAAGACCAGTCACCATTGGCCGAAGGCTATTCGCTGTAACCGGGGCGCAACTGAACGTGGCCCCGGCCCAGTCGGCATGGTCGTAGAAGGAGTTGTTGCCGGCGTCGGTCACCACGAAGCGCAGGTCACTCTTGTTCCCGATGCCCACGTCGATGTGCTGCGTGGCACTCGCCCCGGTCATGACGCCGGAGTCGAACAGCTTCACCCCGTCTGCGAACACCTGGAAGATCACGCTCCCGTTGTCCCTGACCTCATCGTCTACACCTACATCAGCCTGGAACCGGGTACAGGCGGGCGTTACCAATCCAGTGGCCTGGATGTGGATCTCGCTGTTGGCATGGACGCCGAGGCCAGTCGAGTACGCCTTGCCGTTCAGGGTGATCGGGTGGCCGTCTCCTGCGAGATATTCACCGTTGCTGGTGTTGAGTTCGATCGGTCCATAGCCGTTGGTGGCAGTGACCGAGAGCCCGATGCTGAAGTCCTGGGACTTCAACCCCTGCGACAAGGTGTTGTAAATGCGTTGACCTTCAGCGGTCGAGGCGGTCCAGCTGTGGTCCAGACCATCGGCGTAGGGGCCGGGTGCCGAGGTGGCGGCAGGTGTGCTGGATTGCCCACATCCTGCCAGTAGGAGACTTGCCCCCAGAACTGCTGCGAGTACTCGTTTCATCTTTCCCTCCAGGAACGAAAAAATGCCAGTGTGAACAATCTCACACTGACATATAGAACTCATAAAGCTTGTTTAGTTAGATTTCATGAGTCGCACCGGGCAGAGGCCTCCCGGTGACTTTGTTCAATGATCACCCGCCCATCGCCTGGAACACGATGCTCGGCAAGGTGGGTCGCTCGGCCAGGGCGCAGCTGTAGCTCCAGACCTCAGCGGCTTCATCGCGGGTCAGGGCAGCCAAACTGAGCACCGTGCGGCCCAGAACTTCACCGGCGACCTCGTAGTGACGCCCGAGGCCCAGGCCAGCCATGTCCTTGTGCAGCTTGCAGGCGACGGTCTTGCCGATCGGCAGCATCTCCGGGCCGCTGAGGCGCTCGAAGGTGCCACGGGCCTCGGCCAGCTGGCGGATGGTCATGACCTGGTCGGCGGTGGCGGACTGGCCGTCGATCTCGAAGGCGAGGGCCGCGCCGTACCCAGTCGCGGTGATCTGGTGAACGGCCTGGGCGATGATGACGTCGTCGAGGAAGATCGGGTAACGGGCGGCGAAGGTACGGGTGGTATTGTTCATGGGTTCACTTCCTTGGCGAACTCAGAGGGGCTGCTTCCTAGGGCCGGTCCTCTCTGGTGCCTAAATAATAGGCGTATGCCTATCTATTGTCAATAGGTATACGCCTATGTATCATGGGGCCATGAACTGGTCGGAACTCGAAAAGGAAATCAGAAAACTGGCAGCAGAACAGCCCAGAGGGTTTCAGGCTCGGTTGGCCGAGCGCCTTCAGGTGAAGCAGCCGACCGTGGCTCAAGCGCTGTCTGGCCGCATCCGGATCCCTCCTGCCTGGATTGAGACGCTGCTCGACACACTCGGCATGGAGATCGTGCTGCGGCCTAAACAACAGCAATAGGCAGTGCTCGGTACCCCTACACGGGGTGATATGCCTGAGACAAAATGTAGACTGGTAGTCTGGCCTGTGGCAAATTCATAACTATAATAGGTAGGAACCGACTACACTAAATTGTTGGTTTGCCGAGGCGTTCTCCAAAATGCCTCCGCAGAGGGAGTTACTATGCTGCAACAATATGACCGCGATGCCACCAGGGCTGCGATCCTCTATGTCGCGCAGCGCGTCGCCGAGCCTACGTTTCACAAAATCGGGAAGGTCCTGTATTTTGCTGACCGGAATCATCTTGAACAGTACGGACGCCTGATGTTTGGGGATACGTATAACGCTTTCAAGCATGGGCCTCTGCCCAGCAACGCGTATAGAGAATTGAGCCAGGTTAGGGAACGGCGAGTCTCTTCAGAAGAAGCTGGGTTCCATGTGACCATGCAGCTGGTCCGAGGCAGCCCGAAGCCTGCGCCTGTCGTCGTACCGGAACAACAGCCTGATTTGGATGAACTGTCGAGGGCAGCATTGGCCTGTCTTGATGCCTCGATAGAGAAATATGGCCACCGTACGTTCGACGAGCTCGTGACTTTGAGTCATGATGCTGCCTGGCACCAAGCCTGGAACAACAGAATGAATGAAGCCCCGCCGATGCCGATAGAAACCCTGGTATACCCTTCCGAGCACCGAGAATTGCTGCTGGAATATATTCGGGATCCCCTGCCAGGGGAAGCTCCAGAGGCTCCCAGGGGCTAGCACTGATGCCACCGACGCCCCACTTTTCGCTCTCTGATCTGCAGCCTTGGGACGTCTATCGAATCCCCAACGTTGAACAGATGGACCCACCCAAACCTAAGTTCGTGGTCGTCGTTGATACGGCGGCCACTTACTGTAGGGGGTTCGTCATCAACTCCGACTACCCGCCGTTCGTGAAAGAGTTCAGGACTGAGTTGAAATCCAGCTACGCGCAAATCCTGCTTGTAGAACACGGATTTCTAAGCTGGGATTCTTTGGTGGATTGCACAGGAATCTATACCTTTACGCTTGTGGACCTTGCCGTCTCCCGGTACGTCGGAAGGCTGACTGCCAATTGTGCGCAAGCAGTCCAAGAGGCTGTTGTTGCCTCCGATACGATCAAAGCGAAGACTCAAAATATGATTACCGGCCTACCCTTGCCGTGAGTTAAAAACTTATCCACAGGCACATTGTGGATAACTCTGAATCAGCCGAGTAAGCCGGTATGACAACCGGCGGTCGACACTCAGGCTACGAGCGCGTGTTCTGTTTGGCTAAAGGGCAGCGAACA
>Ga0160427_10000243_pt1 | contig 36016 bp, 44 predicted proteins | sample SolpanmetagenomL_FD_108194 | JGI IMG/M metagenome (GOLD analysis project Ga0160427, IMG submission 108194) | Solar panel surface microbial communities from Lawrence Berkeley National Laboratory, California, USA - L | ecosystem: Engineered > Built environment > Solar panel > Unclassified ...
GGCGGCACGACTACAATACGCAACGGCCCCACCAAGCCTTGAATTTTATGACCCCCATCGAATTTAAACAAGCCATTTAACCTCTGCTGACTACTGGCTTACCGAACGGGGAAGCGTACAGAGCCATCTTCAAAAATTACAACTCTCTCAAGGCGCTGCACCCCCCTTTTGATAGCTGTAAGCAGCTATTTTGGGCTAGCTGCGTAAGCTTGGATGTCCTGTAATACTCACCCCGAACGCGGAGCATGAAGTTATTCTCTATCTGTGCTGCACTCCCAAGATTGAACTTTATGTCTACCTCGACTCTTCCAGCGCCTACTGGCTCGTAATCCCCGCCTTGTGTGGGTGACTTCTAAGTGGAGCCGTGAACAGCTACGGGAAATAGGTGTGCCCGCTGATAGGATGACGGTGACCACGGCGGCTGGGCGGGCGTTGATTCAACATCTTTCAAGTGCAACGAAATAGCAATTACCGCTTTTTGCCCCTACTCAAAATGGTCTATAGAGTATTCGCTGGTCGCGTTTAGCTTCCGCCTTCACTTCCTTAATCCCCAGCTTCGCGAACGCTGCTCGCTCGTCCTTATAAACTACAGAAGGCGACCTGGCTAATCTGACCACGAAGAAATGCTGGCTTGCCGAGACAGCTACGTAGACGTACTGGGGGTCTGATTGAACAAGGCAATGTCCCTCGGAATTTTGAAATCTGGTCAGAACGAGCTTCGCCAGTTGCCTAGCATCTGTGACTTGCTCGTCCCGTGTACCGCCCAGTTCTGCACTACGCAGGTCGGGTACTTGCGCGTGAAAGAGAGAATCTGCTTTTTCCATTCGTGCCGAGTGGAGTACCGTTAGCACAAATAGCGCTGGGTCGTATCGGACTACGGGAGCGTGTGCATCAAGGTCGTGTCGGAGGCTATTGAGGGCAGCGACATAAGCTCGATTTAATTCTTGCAGGTCGCAGGCAGGAACGAAGGCGGAGGAGACAACAGGTTTCACTTGCGCCTGGGCTGCTTGCAACATGCCCCACCCCAGTAGTATCAATAGCAGGCGCTGAGGTATAGCACACATATTTATCTGGCAATCAGCTTAATTAGAAAATACCTCCACGTTGTACATCACCCCCGCTGCATCTACCACCGTCGCCGTACCAAACTGGTCCTGCGCGTCGAGCACATGCAGCTCGTGCTTGAGCATCTGCATGAGCCCTTTGGCGGGCTTGTAGAACGTGAGCAGCTTTTCTCCAACTTGATTGCGCAGCACGAAGCTATAACTTCTGCTATACCACAAGCCATCCTTGTAGACCCGCTTCAAGTCTCCGTTCTCCTCGAACGAGGCAACCAACTCCCCCGAATCCAGCGCGTAAACTGCAATATCATCTTCAAAGACACCTAGCTGCGGTACGGAATAGCTGCTGGCAGCGAAGAAATCTACCGCAGAAGGCGAATTGGAAGTGGGGATGGCGGCACTCGCCGGAACGGGAACGGACGTAGGCAACGGCGGGGGTACGGGGCGTGTTGGCAGCGGTGGAGGTATGGGCTGGAAGACCGACGCCAACTCTGCTACACTAGCAGCCGGTGCCCAGTCACTCATTTCCTCATTTCAAACCAGGGTGGTGCCTTGTACACCGTGAGCGCGCAGTAAGTCGCCCGTGACAGGACCCGCTTGCTGCCCCGCTGCCTCGTAATAGTAGCTTTTCATAGGGGGCTAATACAATTGCGACGGTGACGTCCGCAGGAGATGCAGCTTCGCGTCATAGGTTTCATGGTGCGTGCTATGCCCCGTGTCCACGTCAATAATGATTTGGTCGCCGACTACCCGCAAGCCCGTACAGGTCCCATCATTGCGCGTGCTCCCATTCGTTAAGTGATTTCCATAGATATCCCGCACCAGACAACCTACCCGGTCGTCATGCGTGACAATGAGATGCGGGGAATATGCGAAGAAAGAGTCTCTGCCTACTCCAAAACTGCGAGGGCTACTAACTGCATAATGAACAGTTAACCAGCCATTATCATTGTCAACATCCTCAATCACATCCTCCTGAACGGGTTCACCAGTAGCAGGACTTGCGTTATGGGGTATTTCGTCGCTACCATTTGCCGCCTCGTCCTGCATATGGTTGGCGGCATACCCAATTTCTTTAACTTCTTCCGGTTCTGCTGGCGCGGGCACGGTGGTTGGCAATTCTGTTTTTCCCTTTCTTCGGTATCGGGCTCAGCACGCGATGCCACTTCGGCACCGAGGGCGAGCAATACACCCCCAGCGATTAAGAAGTTTTTACCAGTGAATACCGACCGCGTTGGAGCTGGGGGCAACGGGCGTGGTCGGATTGGCTTTGCGGTACTAGTCTCAACAGGTAAGGTAGGTTTTACCGGGGCAGGGGCAACTAGCGCAAAGAAGGCATGTAACTCCGGTACCGTACCAGCGGCGACCCAGTCCGGCATTCCTTCGCTCCAAACCAGGGTGGCAGCCCTAATTCCTTGCGCAACCAACTGGTCACCCGGCAGTGGTCCGGCTTGCTGCCCTGCCCGCTCATAGAAATACATTTTCCCCATTCCCTATTGGACTTACTTATAAACTACGATGAGTGACTTACCCTTAATCAAATTGATTAAACGCTCATTCACTTCTGGTTCAGTCATATAGCACGCAGCGGAGAAGGTGCGCCCCGGATGAAAAACTACGCTTCGTTTCCGGGCTTGCGTATTGGTGGGGCTTAGTCCGTCGATGCGCATCGAGTAACCAAATTTTCCCTGATAGGCTTCCCCGGACAGAAACGAGCCATAACAACTCTGCTCGCTTCCCTCCGCGTTAGAAAACGCCGTTGGGTAGAGGATACCGGAACGGAAGGCGTGGGATACTCGCGATTGGATGACCGTTTCCTGTTTTTGCAAGTCGTAGACATACAGGCGGTCTTCTAAGATGGACCTGCGATAGTCGATGATTGTCAGATAACGCACATTGCGCAGCTTACCCCGATTACGCCGGTGTTCCTGCTTTGCCTTGCGCAACAGTACTGGGTCTAAGGGTGCCCCAACGCTGAGCCATCCTAGAGAGATGATAACCATGAGGAGCAACGCGAGCAGCGCTTTGTTCATAGAGGCAGCAGGAAGCAAAATGAATGCTATAAGAGCTAATCGTAGCCAGTGGATTCATGTTGTCTTGTTACAAACGCGCAGTATCTCCTGTGGACCGGAAGCGGTGCCAGGAGTAGAATGTTCATTTTCAGCCCTTGTTATCTGACCAAAAGCCTCCTAGAACCTATTTTTTGGGTTGTAACTACATAAAGCAAAAATAAGCAGAAGCATTAATACTAGCTCATATCTGAGCCAATTTTTCTCTGCTCCCTGCCCGCTTTTTGTGGCTGTGAGAAACCCAGTTGGCGCGGCTATACTTGGGCAGCGGTTAGAAGCGTTGCGCAAGGCAAGAAATATGAGCCAGCAAAAGCTAGCTACCGAGGCGGAGATTGGGTTAGCGACTATCAAGCGAATTGAAATCGCGGCGGTATCGCCCTCGGTGGACGTACTTATATCCATTAGCCGAGCTTTAGGCATTCAGCTAAGTGAATTGGTTCAGGACGAATCGATTACTAACGGGGACCAGGATAGATTGAGCTAGAAACCGCGAGCAGCTTCCTAATGATGCATCGCATCAATTTTGATAGGTATCCTGCTTAGATTGCTGTTGTGATGACTGCGAAACAAGCCGAGCGCCTCCACCAGAAGATTACTACCATCCGGGGCGCCCTTGCTGCTGAAAAGAAGAAGTTCGGCGCCTTTGATGATAGCCGCGGTCTTCGTTTCTTCCCAACCAGATACTATGTACAGCTCGGCGACTTCAAAGGCGGGCTTACATACCTGCGTTGGTTCGCCAAGAACTTTCCAGATGATGCCGGCTTCCCCGATTTTCTATTTGAGTGGACAATCATTCTCTACCAAAACGGGAAGACCAAAGAAGCTGAACAGAAAGCCATTGAAACCTTCTGCGCCGACATTCATCTTTTCGACCAGTTTTTGGGTAGACCCGGCATTCCAATCGAGCCGTGGGAGCACGCTGCTATAGAGAATGACTCCTTCGCAACCTACTTCGATTCAATTGGGAAGCAGACTATGCTAGTTGACTTTGCCGAGTGGCTCACTACGTTTACCGCAACAGAGCGGTTCCTTGCCAGTAGTAGTAAGTATATCGACCTGAATCGGCAATTGCATGGGGAGCATGACCTAGAGAAGCGGCGTCCTCTTGTCAGGCAACTTGGGCAGATTGCTCATTCAACCTATTGAAATAATAGCTACTGTTTCTGGACACTGAGTGATAAGAATAATCTGCCCAGGCGTTGCTAGCTTGCTCAGGTTAATACTTAGCCATTCTTTATGAAAGCAAGCCTACTATGCCTCTGTGTACTCTTCACCTTAACTGTTACGACTAGCTATGGTCAAGCTCTTGAACCACTAGAGGTCGCTCGACAGATTTTTGGCAAAACCACCTTTACCGACCTTAAGCGCCACAGCACCGGCGAGTACGAGGGGCACCCCAACGGGCAGGATTTGCCACCCACTGCCACCACCCAATTTCTGCTACTGGGGCAGGACAACGAGAAGGCGGTGGTCGCCATGACTATCCAGGTAGAGCCTGGGCAAACGGTTGATACCTACCTACATTTTCGAAAGGATACTATCTGGAAGCTGTCCGCTTTCCGCGCCCTCGCTATGACAGGCATGATTGCCCAGGCGAAGAAGGAATTGGAACAGATGACCCCGGCGCAGGTAGATGCGCTCATTGCGCGGGCGGCGGCGAAAAAGGATAAGAAAGACGAGATGATTACGTCTAGGGCAGACTACGACTTCGAGTTAGGTAATTTTTCCCTCGTCTTGGAATCGGACGACCACTTGATTGAGCATTTTCGAAAAAACCAGGCAGCCTTTAACCGCCTCCGGGACCAAGCGCTAGCTCAGGTACCGCCTGCCGGAAGCAAAGAATTGCGCGGCACGCCGGTTGCCACCGCCGAACGGACGGCATCCCGCAAGCTATTCATCTCCTCCGTACGTGCTGAGCCCGCGACGGGCGGCAAGCGCCTAAGCTTTCTCATTGGTGGCATCTTGGACAACTCGGTGGGGTACTACTATGTCACGGACAAGCAGGCGGTACCTGCCATGAGTCCGGGTGACGTCATTATGGTGCGCGAAATAGGAGATGGCTGGTATTTGTATAAGACCACCTGAGCTTAAACGACCTCTTTTCTCCTCATTTCCCATATGCTACCCGAATTTCTCGGCGAGTTCCGCGCCCAGCTCGAACCTTATAAGCTCGACTACGTGCGCATCCAGGCAACCCCTTTGCAGCCCGGCGACTCCCTCGCGTTGACCCAAAGTAAATTTCTGGGTACGCCCTTTTTGCCGGTGGGCACGCCCTACCCGCACGACGTAATCGTGCGACCGATGGTGCTACTCGCTCAACTCAACTTTGCCGAGGTGCCGCCCCTAGCGGGCTACCCTACGGAGGGCGTTTTCCAGCTGTTTATCTCCTCTACTGAGTGGGAGAATGCCGACCCCAAAGATTACCGCATCTTGTTCCACCCAGATTCAACCGTTGAAGCGCAGACCGACTTTAGCTTCCTGACGCCTGCCCTCTACACCGAGCTACCTATTTATAAGGAGCACTCGCTGGCGTTCAGCCGGGAAACGGAGTATGGGGGTGCAACTGACTGCCAATTTACGCCGGACTTTGGGGGCAAGGATTACTACGAGTACCAGGAAACGTTGCCCCAGGAGCAGCAGCTAGAACTGGACCGCTATTGCTACACAACTGGGCACAAGATTGGAGGTTACGCATTTTTCACTCAAGGAGACCCGCGTAATTACCAGGCAAATCGGCAGCAGGACGTGCTACTCCTGCAAATTGATACCGATACTGAAATCGAGTGGGGAGATTCGGGGGTAGCCAACATCTTCATCAGCCCGGAATCACTACGAGCAAAGCAATTCGACGCTGCTTGGTTCACCTGGGACTGTTGCTAAGATTATTCCTCTCCTACTTACTGCTCTAACCACCTTTCTACCTGTGAGTTCACCCAACTTTTTTACCCCCGCTACTCTTACGCTTACCTACGCCACGTTCTGGGACTGGTTTTCTCAGCAGGCGCGCACCTTCTTCCAGGTAGTGAAGGAAGGCACTCATATCCAAGACTTCTTCGATGAACTCTCCCCGGCACTCGATGCCGTGAAAGAGGGATTGTACTTTCAGGCGGGGATGGCAGACGACCAGACGGCTGAATTAGTTATTTCTGCTGAAGGAGCTATTGAAAACCTTGTATTTGCCGAGGAACTGATTGCCGCTGCCCCAGCGCTTGCGGGGTGGAAGTTCACGGCACTGAAAGAGGCGGTGGCGGACATCGAGCAGATAGTCGTTCGAATGGGAGAGTACGAGTTCAGCACCGGCAACATCCACTTCTACCCGGACGATGAAGCTGCCTACCCCGACGAGATTGCGATTACGGTTACGCACGCCGACCTGACGGAAGACAATCACACTACCATCGAGAATGGCACCCTGATTTTCTTAGACAGCTACTTGGGAGAGCTGGATTTTGCTACGCTGGTGGACGAGGTAAGCATCGTAGGCGAACAGCAAGCACAGCAGGCGCTCGTCCCCATTACCAAACTCAAGGACTTTCTCACCTGGCGGCAGAAGGAGTTTGTAGAAAAGTATTCCGGCATGCGGCGTAACACCGACAATGATACCTATGCCTCCTTTACGGCGGAGCTGGAAAACGGGAATCAACTCCTTGCCATTATAAACACGGACCTACTCGAATGGGATGCTAAAGCCTCCCACTCGTGGGTGATGGTGGTGACTATTGCCTATGATGGCACTCAAAGCAATGGTATGCCAGATGCCAAGACCTATGAGTTGCTCAATCAGCTCGAAGACGACCTCATTGCCGAATTACCTGACCATGAGGGCTTCTTGAACATCGGGCGACAGACCGCCGATGGTAGCCGGGAAATCTATTTTGCTTGCCAGGACTATCGCAAGCCCTCGAAGGTGCTGTACCAGTTCCAGACCTATTATGAGGGGACCCTTGACCTCGAATACTCCTTGTATAAGGACAAGTACTGGCGGACCTTTGAGCGGTTCACCACTACTTAACCCTTACTGCTATCCCTCCCCTGCATGGACCCCTTACAGGAAATTCACCTGGAGCTATTCACCGATTATTTTCAGTTTTATATTCAAGATGAGCAGGTTGAGGGAGATTTAGGCGAGGACTGGACCGAGGAAGCAGTTGACAGGCTGCTGGCAACGACTACCGGCATTATTGGTGTGGGCACTATGCGCAATATGGATGCCCCAGTTAGCCTTATGCTTTTTGCCTCCGAGCCCGTACTTGCCGCACGGGATGATATCGGACAGGTAAATGAATGTGACTTAGAAATCACGTCGGAAAAAGCTGTTATTGCCGGGTGCACCGATTACTTCCCCGATGCCCAGCGCATAACCCTTCCCAACGGCATCTATAGAGCCCGCATCTACTACAGCAACCTCGATAAGATAAGCGAGGATGGCTTGGATGGCGAGGACTACTACGAAGTGCACTTATGGTTGACCAATGAAAAGCAAGCCACTACCGTTCTCATAGCTAGAAACCATAGCCGCGAAGGATGATAACCGCCGAGCAGAATCAAGCGCTCCTCGCCGTGGGCAACGCGGCAGCCCATCACCCTGGTTGGGCAGACTACACCGCCTATTGTCTGACCCGTGAGCGGGGCTTGCGTAAAGACGCCTTCCAGCACTTAACTACCTTCTTAGCCAAAGCAGAAAGCTGGACCTTCGACCAAAAGGTCGAGTTTACCAGCTTCCTCTTCCCCTTCTTCGAGACGGTAGAATCTGCCGACTACGGTCCCTTTCCCAGCCCTTGAGCGAGCGCCTGATGAAGCCGACCCTCGAACAGTGGTGCGCCCGCGAGCAGACCGACGCTCGTCCCTTCCGCTGGTACGGCAGGTATTACCGCGACCGTACGTACCTGCTGCGCGCCTTGGAGTTGGACCCTACCGACGATACGGCGCGGGAAACACTGCTCGGCTGGTGGCTTTATTCCATCTACTACGCGGTACACCACCTGCCCGATGGCTATATCGGAAACCCCACTGACGACCTAGCGTTAGGCGACTTGGTGCGCGAGCATATTTACCAGCTCACCTCACCGGAGAAGCAGGCTTACTGGACGGACGAGCTAGAATCAGACCTGGAACTGGTACGCAATTATGTCGCCTGGCGAGCATCCGGGCACCCCAACCTTGTGCAATGGGGTATTGAGCAAGGCAAGCGGGTATCGTACAATGGGGGCACTACTTACTATTACGAGAAGTAACAACTGCTGAATTCTACTCTCCCCCACCCATGCAGACCGAGGCACAATGTCCACCGACCAGCAGGTTTTTGCTAGCAGATGAATTGCTTACCGACCGCGCTATCCGCCTTATCCAAGCCGAGTGTGTGCGACGCAACCGTGGCAGAGACGCAACGGTGGCTTACCAGCAGTTTGCAAGCTGGGTCCGACAAGCGAACCAAGTGGTGCTCTTCACTTTGTATGCTTACGCCGACATCGCCTTACCCAGAAAGTACGACTGCCTATTTAATTACAACAACCCAGCGCAATTTGTGCGAGCAGCGTACGAAGTCACTCATAGTATCTGGGAAGGCTGGCTCCCGCTAGACCAAGTAGAGCATGGGCATAAGCACATTTGCGTGCTCACTTTTACGGACCAGGTGCCCGATATCGTGCACTCGCTTTACCAAGAGGATGGTGATTTTGCCCATCCATGGTTCCATGAGTTAAAAGTCGGGTTATGCGACTTTGGCGACTTCGACGCTATTACCCGCGCCTTAACGCGGCGTGCCCATTTGAAAGAAACCTATGGCACCACCTGGTGGGAACACGAGGAATAAGACTTATCCCCGCCGAAAGTATACCATCTTAACTCCCGCATATGATAAGACGCTACGCCTTCCTCACGCTACTACCCTTTCTTTCGTGCCAGCAACAGCAGCCCGCCGCGCCACCAGCGCGAGTAGGAGTACCCGTCGAGCACGTCGATGCCACTAAGGACCAACAGCAGCGGCGGGCGCAATCAGAAGCATACTGCCGCGCCCACGGGGTACCCTACTATAAAAATCCGACCGCGATGTTCACGGACTCGGAAGCCGAGACAACTCTCCGCACCCAGGACCAGGTGGTAGACCGGGCGCTCGCATTATGTTTCCTTGGCTTGAAGAGCGAGGGAATGCCCCCAGCGCAGCTAGCAGAAATTGATAAAGCCTACCACATTTCGTCCAAGCTCACCCCAAATGAGCACGCCTACGTCACCGCGTCCTACCCCACCGAGCAGCAGCGGACCGATGCCAACTGGCGCTATGAGGGGCTGCACGTGCTGCTGTGGGCACTGGGCTACATACCCACCCTCGCCTACCCCAACCGCATGTGCGAGGTGGCACCGGACGTAAAAATCATTCACGACTTAACGGAGGTACAGTTCCGGCAGCGTGCCAAGCTGCGCAGTAAAAAGGAGATACTTGACCAAGCAGACCTTATCCTACGCCTAGACTGGGCGTGCACCGAAGCCCGCCTGAAGAAACAACCAGCAGCAGGTGGACTAAACAGTGATGCGGTAGTCGAGCGCCACCACGCGCTAAATTGGCTGATTGAGTACGGGGACCAGGAGTGGGATGACGTGAGCACCGACACCTAAATAAAATTTTTATTCGGTCCGATGGAAAAGAAAGTGGTCTACGAAAGCCGCCCGAAGTTTATCGCGCTGCTGCTCGGTAGCTGGGGCTTTGTCGTGATGTGCCTGTGGGTTCACTACTGGTCTGGGCTAGCCTTCTTCGGGCTGTGCGCCGTGGTAGCTACATATCCGTTACTTGACCCCAGGAAAAAGCTGCTGTTTTATGGTACCCCCGCCTACCGTGCGCACTTTGCCAGCGAGTTTGAAGCCTGGCAGGCGAACCCCGGCGATATAATCTATTTTGCTGGGGGCTTCCGTGTACCTTCTGCCACCGGCGAGCAGGCGGTAGCATGGAGCGACCTGCGGGCAGTATTCACCTACAAACGCGACCTCTATACCACGGACGAGATTTGCCTGGACCTATTTCTACCGGAGAATAACTTGTTCACTATTACCGAAGAAACGGCTGGTTGGCACATCTTCGTGCAGACGCTGGAAGCTAACCTTTCTATCCCTCCCAGTTGGCTGGTCGAAGTAGCTGCGCCCGCGTTTGAAACGAAGCTGACCCTGCTCTACGAGCAGGAGCACCGCTCTTTCGCAGAGGCAGTAACCTGGTACTACCCAGTAGATGCCCAACCAAATTACTGGCTCAAAACCTAATCTTTACTTCTTTACATGGCTTGGAATAAATACTATGTATTCGTGAAGGCGCCGGAGTCCCGTGATATGGACGCCCTACTCGCTAGCCTGGGCTTGGGGCATTACAAGCCAGTGGAGGAAGTGCCCCTTCATTACTCGAACAAGCCTGAAACCTTGTTCGCAGGTTTTTACCAAGGCAATCTGCTGCTGGTACACCCAGACCTAGCGTTTCACTTTTTTGGGGAGGGGCAGAGTGAAACCGAGCAGCTATTCATCCAAACTTTCCCTGATAAGGAGATTGCGGCGCTCATCGAGAACAGCACGGTCGGAATGTTTGGCTACGCGCTTATCGAGAAGGGGCACAAAGTACGCATGAAGGATGGCGCAGATAGCGAAATCTACCACGACACGGGCGAGCTACTACCCGAAGAAAAGGAGATTTTAGCCGAAGAAATTTTTGGCGAGGACGAACTTGATGAGATGCGGGAAGATGGTATGAGTGAAGATGAAGTACAAGCAACCGTTCGCTTTGAAGCGAGCTGGCGCGTACCTGACCTGCTTAGTGCCCGATACCTGGGCGAGCCTGTTGGCTCCATTGATACGGAGCAGATTATGCTCACCCGCTACGAATAAGCCGTTGCCTCTATGTCTACCCTTGCGCCCACTCCCGACGCTGACCAACTCGCCCTGCTTGCCGATGCCATTGCCGACGTGGGCTACTGGACGTGGTGGGCGCAGGAACTACCCGACGTTTTCCAAGTCGAGTTTGCGGGTACGCAACTTTATTTCGCGCCGCCCGCTAGCCCCGACCAACCCCCGTCTAGCCGGGTTGCCCTGCAATTCCGGCAGCCTACCAGTGTCTGCTTCTTGTACCGGGGGCAGGAGGCAACTGATTTTGCCTGGGTCGAGCAACTTCACCAGGACCAGCTACCGCCGCCAACCTGCTCGTATGACGGGGTCGGGTTTGGGGATGATACGCAGCTCTGCACCCTACTAGCGCAGGCAACGCACCAGCAACTCGTCCACGGCTGCGCCCCCACCGACGAGGCTTTTCTACGCACGCCGTACCATCTGGTATGTTGGTGCGGGGATTATGGGATTGCCCTCGCTGCCTCTACCATGCGGGTGATGACCCACGCGGGCGAACAGTCACTAGACCAAGTAGTAGAAGCCAATCGACAATGGTGGGATTACTGGCGCACCTACTGGGCGAAGCGGTCTACCACCGAGGCATTGCCTTACGACTATAGCTGCGAGGTCACGATTCCCTTACAGGATGACCCTACGACTCCCCATGAGCCCAGTTGATTTGGTTACTGCCATTCAGGAGGCAGTGCCGCAATTATTGGCATTAGGACGCAGCCTAGCGTGGAGTACTATTCCTGACTGCTGCTTATTCATTGTCAGCGAGATAATAGATGAGCCAACGAATGCCCACCAGCGGCGGCGCCTGAACAAACGCCTCAATGATGCGAAGCAGCCCCTGCCACTGGCTGACCTAGCGCCCGCCCTGCACCAGCTCCACGGTAATTTGCATGACATAAACTTATTTATCTACCGGGCTACCCGCGAGGCTACGATTGTAGACATTCGCTACTATTCCCGGTCATCCCTGACGCCGGCTTACCGCGCCCAAGTCGCTACGTTACCGCCCATGCTGCACGTCAAAATCGCTACGCCCCCCTGGCTCACGCAGGCGCAGCCACTCCCAAAATTCGATATCAACTGGGAGCGCCGGGTAACTTGGGCGCGGCTACGCACCTGGTGGTTTTGGCGAGTTTCTTTTCCGCAAGTTAGCTAAGTTCTTCATGGCACTTTTATTCCTAGGCAGGTCAACGTGTCGGCTGTGCGGCGAGCCCCTGCGCGCTGGGGAAGACCTGGCTGGCTTACCTGCCCTAGCGGATACTAGTCACCCCCTTTACGATTATTTCGACCAAGGCTTTCACCAAAATTGCTTTGCCCGCTGGGAGCACCAGGAGGCTGCCCTGGCAGCGGTGCGCACCGACCAGCAGCGCTTCGCCGAATCGGCGGCGTACCAGCAATTGCTTCAGCAATATGGTAAGCCGGGTGTCCCGCCTACCTCTTCCTAGCTTACCTCAATGCGTTTTCTTCTACCTTGGCTTTCAGTTAGTTTTATTTGCGGGGCTTGTCAGGCGCAGCCCTCGTCCACTACTGCCTTGCAAGCCGGAGAGCAAGCGTTGCGGGCAGGAAATCCCCAGGAAGCTCTGCACCAGTTTGACTTGGCGCTGCGGCAACAGCCTCGGCGGGAAAAGGCGCTGGTACTACGCAGTAAAGCGCGGTACCAACTCCGCGATTACCAGGGAGCCATTGCCGATGCCCAGCAGGTACTGGCAATTAATCCTGACAAATTCACGGGCGACGATTATAATGCGCTATGGGATATTGGCATTGCCTCCAATAACCTACGGCAGTTCACTCAAGCCCGGCAGTACTTAAACCAAGCCAAGCAAGCGGATTCGACGGATGTGCGCCTCTACCAAAACGTGGGCTACAGCTATCTGGAAGAGCAGAATTATCCGGCTGCGCTTGCGGAGTACACCACCGCCCTGCGGATAGACTCCACGACTAAGACGAGCTATTATGGGTTGGGCAGGGCTTACTACGGACTACGCCGCTACTCAGAAGCCATTCGTGCCTTCGACCAAGCTATCAAGTTGGACCCCGCTTATCCCACTGCCTACGAGAACCGGGCAGCCGCCAAGTATCAGCTACAGGACCTTGCCGGTTGCTGCGCCGACTTGCAGCGCTGTCAGGAGTTGGGGCTCACGCACGTTGCCGACTTTCAAAAGCAAGTCTGTCCCAACTGATTATGATGGAGCTTCAGCACCTCTACCCCCTCATCGTGCCCAGCGGCTACGTCAGCGATACTGGGTGGGACCTTCCGCATTACCCACTACCTCATAAAAATTTTATTCTCACCTGGGTAAGCTTCGAGGCAGATGAAGCCATGACCTACCTAACGAGGGCGGAATACCAGCAACTCGAAGCTACCCAACCCGGCTGGCAGCGGGTAGCCATAGATAACCTACGCCATTCCTTGAAGGAGAATGAAGGTTTGTACACGCACGCCAAGGTCAGCGACGATGCACGCCGGGTGGTCTTCCTTGCTTTCATGCACCAAGACGGCATTGGGTCGAGCCGACTTCTACTCACGCCCGAATGGAACGAAGCGTTTCCGAACGGGTACTACCTGGCGCTACCAGACCGGAGCTGCGGGCTGCTCATCCCGCACGGCGCACCGGCAACCGACCTAGCCGATACCCAGCAGTTGGTTGAGTCGATGTATGATGGGGCGACCGTCCCGATGTCCGACCAGTTCTATACCAGTGCCGACTTTATGCTGCCGGCTGCCTGGATTACGCCACCTGCTACCCAATCTTCCCAGGCACTGCTAGCAGCAATTGCCCAACTTACCGCTCCGTAACCTGACGCGCTACCATGAATGCCCACGACTTCATTGCCGCGCATCGGCAGCCCGCGCCGGAAGCGACGCTAGCTCAGTTAACCGCCTTGATTGCCTTCGAGCTGAGCAAGCTTGAATTTGGTTATCCCACCGACAACAACCTGGAATTTAGAGCGGCGGTCGTGGACGCCCTACTCCCTGATTTCTCGTTTGTTGACTACAAGCTTATCCGAATACTATTTGCCGAAGAAATGAAGTGCGAGACTGCCATTCGGCGTCACGACAGCTTATATCAGTTCTGCTTTTATCTCTTCGAGCTAAAGCAGTTACCGGATACCTTTCGCTTGTACGAGGCAAAGTTCAAAGCCACGAACATGGACGTAGGCTGCCTGCTCGACCGGGAAATGATAACGGTTGGTCACGAAGTACCCAAAGTTGTTGCCTACGTGCAGCAGGTATTTACTGATGAGCCGCACCTGCGGCTGCGCTACCCTACCCTACTGGAAGAACTACGTGGGCTGGTAGAATATCCCGATTATGATAGCCTTGCCCAGTACCGCGCCAGCATCCAGGACTATTTCCACGGGCACGAGGTAGACCAAGCAATTAGTCCTGCCACGCCCCTAGCACCAGCCGTTGGCTTGAGTGGCTATGAGCCTAGACCGAAGCCCTGGTGGAAATTTTGGTAGACGTCGCTCGCGCCCATGATAAGTCAACTTACTTCCTGTGCTCTACTGGTTCTGCTTGGCGGCTGCTTCGGCGCGCACCCCATTTTGTCTACCGACTCTTACCAGCCCAGTCAAATCTTAACGCTTAAGCGAATTGCCATCATGGATACGGTCACGGCGGTACTCGACGGGCAGGTCGTAAGCTTATGCAACCAGCACCCATTACCCGCCTCCGTGCAGCTTACCAGCACGAGCAAAATCTACCGCACCACTGCAACCCCAGATGGCAGGTTCTGCTTCTTGCATATACCATCCGGCACCTACCTCATCACCGCTACCCATCCAGCTTACGGTAGGCTTACTGCTGACACCGTGCGTCTCGGTACGGGGGATGGCTCCACCATTAAAATTGGCTTGGGCTGCCACGTAAGCAGCTTACCGCAAACCTTACCTAAACGGTATGACTAAGTACCTAGTAGCCCTACTTATACTCTGCCGTTTGCCCAGTTGGGGGCAGCACTTCAACGCTACCTATGGTCAACCCGTGGTCGTGCTCTACGAGACGAATCCGTGGCTGATGGTGGTCGGGTCCGACGTACCCAGCTTTGCCCTGTATGAGAACGGGCAGATTATATACAAACAGGTGGCAAGTAAGCAACTGAAGTACGTTGAAGTCAAACATGACCGGAACCAAACCCAGGCAATTATTAAGACCCTAGGCATCACCGATAGCCTTCTTAATGAACGCCCAGTCATCGAAGCCTCTACTGCTACAGACCAGCCCGACAATATCCTGTTGCTCAACTTTGGGAAGGTCAAGCAGATTCAGGTGTACGGCTCTCTGCGCAACGTTCAAAGCGACGCTAGGACAAAGACTCCAAAGGACTTCCTTACCGTCTATGACCGGCTCATCCACTTCGAGGACCAGGCGGCACGGGAATGGCTCCCCGATACCATTGAGGTGATGACTACCAGCTATAGCCACTCCCCGGAAAAGCCGTTAAAATGGAATGCTACCTGGAATGACCTGAAAAGCCCTACTACGGTCAAACGCAATGACAATCTGTATAGTATTTATCTAATTAAGAGCCAATTTCCTGATTTGTTGAAACTACTCAGAAGTATGAAGGAGAAGCAGGCAGTAGAGATTAACGGGGAAAAGTACTCGCTTTCGTACCGCTTACCGTTTCCCAACCTGAGGTAATTGGCTGAGCGGAACGACCACTGCCGCCACGATTACAGCGACGAAAAGCAACACCAACATGAGCCAGGGAAAATGAGAGACAGGTGGGCGGATATAGCTATACTACGAAAAATCCATAATATTTTATGAGGGCTTCGTGGCGTATGCGCCGGGGATAAACAGGTCACGCATCTTTATTACTACTGCGATAATTGACCAGCTATCAGTACCTTGTAAGTATACCCTCGCTACTAATAGTGAAGACGCCTCGCACCCACACCGACCCATGCTTACTGTGCCGTAAGAACAAGGCATCTAAGATAGAATCTCACATCTACCCTAGGTTCTTTACCCAGTCAATGTTTGGCGATAAGCATAATAAACAGGGAAATTCTATTGGTAACCAGGCTATTGAGAAGATAAAACAGGACATTGATGCTGGTAAAGGAGTAGATACCTCGAAAGCATTTAGACCGGCTACTGATACCGCGAAGGAGAAGTATCTTCTATGCGAAGATTGCGAGAGAAAAAGACTGGGTAGCCTTGATACGTACATCTTTGAGCACTTCTACAGGCGATACCGGAATCCTTATTTCGCAGCGGACTTCGTTACCGTGCCGCGCAGCACTACTCACCCAGGTGAACTCGACTTACTTGCTTGTAAGTCCTTGAACGTGGGCATGTTCAAGCTTTTCATTTATTCCCTGGTATGGCGCGCATCTATTTCATCCTTACCGGGATACCGCTACTTCCGACTCAGTGACCATACCGCAGAGGTGTTACGCCGCACCCTAAACAGCTATCTCCATGAGGACGCCCAGCAGACCATAAATTTCATCAATGCCAATGTCCCGGCTTTTCCTCAATTACAATACACCATCTACACTTCACTCGACCTACCTTCATCGACCAGTAATCTCACCTCCAACCCCCATGATTTTGAGAATGGAGAGCTAATGCTCTTCATCAATGATTTTATTATAAGATTCTATACCCGGTGGGATGAAAGAACCAGATATAATCCGACTATGAACTCTGGTGAGTACGTCACGACGTTAGTTCTCGTAAAGGAAGACCAGTGGCAAAACTTAATAAATTCATTCACCCACGGGGTCATCAATAGCATTTTCGTACCTCCACCATCGAATGACGCTATTGGCTATTTTTGGATAGGCGAATCCCCTGTAGAATACCGCAACGGGTTTAATTCCTCCCCGGCTTCCGTGTGCCCGAAGTCAGCGGCTAGGTCATCGAGCAGCGTGTAAGAAGGCTCCAGGTATTGGTCCCCATAGCCGTTGATGGTATTCCTGAGCGCCTGAATAGTCTTTTCCAGCCCCACTGCATTGCGCGCGGCAGCCAAGGCTTAGCCGGCAATTTCCTCGGCTCGTTGGTTTGCCGTGCCCACGATGCGAGCGGCTTCCCGGCTGGCGTTAAGGCGCAGGTTATCGGCTTGGATTTGCAACCCGCGGGCTTTCATCCCAGCTTGCTCCTACATTTGCTTACCCTCGGCGCGGGCAGCGGCGCGGGCAGCGGCTAGTTCTTGCGTGGCGGTTATCCATAGCCCGCTCGCTTCCTGGCGAGCGCGGTACACAAGCGCCTGCGCCTCTGCCTCAGCTACGGTTCGCAGGGCATCAGCTTCCTGCTGGGTACGCGTGAGTTGCGCCTGCACCTCTATATGGGCGGTGGCGCGCACCTGTTGAGCGTGCTGATTGGTATCGAAAATAATACTGTACCCGCTGAGCTGAGTTACCTCCTCCCGTCCCTGCGACCACCTTTATTTAATGATTTGCTGCTTAGGGAAAAGCGCCGTAATTAGAGGCTGGTGGATAGAGTTGTACGCGAATAAATTATCTCTATGCACCCCTTCTTTCTCAGTAACGGTCTTGAACAAGAATATCATTATCACATCAGGGGTTACTAACTTGTCAAAAAGCTTCTTATCCAACTCTCCCTTTTTAATGAGTGGAAACATGGGGTTGTTGGGATTAGCACCGGGGGTATTATCAATTTCTACAAATATTATTTTATTGTAAGGAGCATCCTGGTGTTGTTTGATTTTACCCTTGACTTTACCAAAAAGTCTGGCGTTGACAGCATCAAGGTCTACCCGGCGCTTACCCGTCACATGAAGCTCTGCCCGCGAAAGACTGTGAGGTTTCGGTCTAATTTCAAACGTGGTTAGAATTTCGTACATCTCGCCACTGGTGAAGTAATTATCATGACTCTGCGCCATGTAGAAGGGCAGAATCTCTACGGATACCTGCTCAGTGCTGTACTTAGCGGGTATGGTAATGGTCTCGTCGGTTTGAAACGCTTTCAAGTAAGCCTCAACTATTTGCAGGACCTCCCTAGTTGCTTCCTTGAACACCGCTACCGGGTCTTTGACGGACGTGAAGGCAATGTGCCCGATGAATGCCTGGTCAGGCGCTAACTGCTTCTGCACAATGTGCTCCAGCAGGAGGAAGCTCAGCCGCAACAGGTTCTTGGTCGAAGGGTCATTCGGTCGGTAGCACTCGACTAGGTAGGGCTTGCCCTCAAAATTGAAGAAAGCGTCGAGCGGTTTAGTCTTCCCCCTCGCGGTTATATAGCTGCTGTTCGGTTCAAGAGCCAGGTGCCTCTCCTCAAGGAATTTGTTAATGTATACCTCAAACAGCCCCCCGCTTAATTCCTCATGCGCAATCGCATCCTTGCTCGATTTCAGGGCAAACACCTGGGGACTTGCCTGCGCATATTTCAAGAGCGCAGCCATTTCATTTAATAAGTGCATTTCTGCTTCCCTCTGACTTCGCAAAAGGAATACCAGATAATTATCCTTATCAAAATTCTGCTTCGTTGCGACGTAATCACTCTCATTAAAAAAACCACGCAGTATTTCTTCGGTCTCTACAGCGTCCGTAAATACTTTGTCACTAGGACGCGCTTTCTTGAATTTGTATTCGCGTACAAATTCCTTCCATGCCAATAGTAAATCACCCTGGGGTTTTTGTAGTGGAGTAATCATGCGGTTATTCTACAGTTACGAGTTTTGACATGCTGTCATTACGCAACGGCGTCAAGCTTATCATGGTGTCAGGTGAACTTAGGTGAATCGTGATGGTGCGCAGCAAAAGTTGGTTGAGGTCCAATTTCACGCCCCAGTGGTCCTCGGCGGGCGAAGGGAAGCCCGCTGAAACTAAGATATCAGCAAAGAGCACCACCCAAGCTGGTTGGTGACTGACCGGGATAATGGAGACTTGGCACATGACATGACGAACAGGTATGCGTGCAAGTATACGGTGTACCAGCTAATTTAGTAAAGCTGATACCAATTTTATTAGCCAACCGTATATTGTCGCCAGGTTCGTGCTTGCTACAAAGCCAACCCCAACTGGTAACCTTATGGACGATTCACAAAAGCTCGGGAACAAGTTGCGCTTTGAGCGGGCTGTTAAGGAAGGGGTAGTTCGAGATAAGTCTAATCCCATCTGGGACTACGAAGACCTCCTGCCCGATAGACCTATCCTCGATATTGGGTGCGGGCAGTCAGATGTCCTTTTGGGATTTGCAGCCACTGACCGGACCTTAATAGCGCTCGATGCCGAGCCGCTGCAATTACAATGGCTAGAGCAGCTAGCCAAACTTCAACCTGGTGTTAGGCTGGAAAACTGGCACTTCCTTACTGGCTTCTACCCTCAGACACCACTGCCCGCGCACCAGTACGCGCTTATCAGTTTTTCCAATCTCCTCCATTTCCTTTCCCTAGACGAGTGCGCAGAGGCTATCGCCGGCTTAGCACCCTGCATGATGTCGGGAACCCAACTTTACGTTCGGGTTCACTCAGACAGCCACACGCAAAACCAGGTCGATGACCCGGAGGAACGCTACGGCTATTTCAAGCACTATTTCTCGGTCCAGGATATCGCGCGTTTATTCCCTCCGCAAGAATTCGAACAGCTCTACCTTGCCGACATAAACAGCGTCTACACTAAAGAAGACAAGGATTTTGATGCCCTTTGGGTTAGAGAGTGGTATCGCCAGCAAGGAGTGCGTGACGCCAAGCGCATTGAGCAAGCCGTGCAGGAGCAACTTGCTAGCGGCTCTCACAACCAGCTTATTGTTCTGGTTAGGAAGCGCTAAAATGCGTCGGCACTACGCCAGGTTTACCGCCGTTTATCCTTCAAGGGGGCTGCTAGCCCTACGCGTTCCACTGCTTGGAAACCGCCCGTCTTGGTGAACTTCATCGTGTGGTTGAAGTTGCGCATCGCGTCGGAGGGGTCCAACGCCGTAAAGTTCAGCTTCTCTAAGGTAGCACGGGGTATGGAGGCGGAGACAATAACTTGGCGCTCAATCTGCCCGGTCGCCGGGTTGAGTTGGTCAACCAAGGCATGGGTGACCACCTGCGTAACGGGCAAATGAGCAAATACCTCGCGAGCCACCCGGAGCAACGCGCCGCATACCAAGTCTTGGTACAGCTCGTTGAACTTGCTTATGGGCAGATTTTTGCGCGACAGCTTCCCGCTGGCGAGCTGCGAAACCACGAAATTGGGAATAACCTCTGCGGTCCTGACGTTCACGTCCACCTCGATGTGGTCGGCGGTAAATGTAAACTGCAAGGAGGAGCCGAGGTGCTCAATACCCTCAAACGGCGCGAACGCCTCAATGACCTGGGCGTATACTTCGGCATTCTTCGCCAGTACCTGCGCAGCCAGTTCTTGGCGCTCCTGCCAGTCGGCGTGCTGCTGGACGTGGTTAGCCTGCTGCTCGACCGTTATTTGCTGGTCACGCTGGCGAGCGGTTTCCACTGCTTGAGCTAGCTTCTCCTGCTTTTTGGGACCCCGCTTGAAGAGCTTATCCAGGAAGCCTGGCTGGTAACCGTCCAGCGCCGCTTGGGCGGTCCGCTCGTGCTCGACGCTAGGGGTCGGCGCGCTAGGAGCTTTCTCCCGCTGCATCGCCGCCCAGTTTAGTTCTGGGCTACAGTCATGATGGACCGACCCAATAACGGCGAGGTAGTCGTTGTAAGATGCTACTGCTTGAGCTGCATCGGTAATTGCTTGCTCCTTTTGTAACTGTTTAAACTGCTGGGCAGCAACGCGAGAACGGCGTTGCTGGTCACGTTCGATGCGCCGGGCAGTGGCGGCAAACGAGCGGGCGGCTCCTTTCCAACTCATGGGTAACGGGTAGGCTATAGGGTAAGGTAGGTGAGGTATATAAGATTAGGCTTCTTGCTCTTCGGCTTCCATCTCCGCCTCCGTGGGGGCATTCTCTAACTGGAACTTCTCCCACTCGGCTTGGTCGAGCGTGTTGTTGGCAAGTGCTTGCTCAATTGCCAGGCTCTCACGGTACTCGCGAGCTTCAGCAGCCAGGGTCCACTTCGTTTCGATGCCCAGACGTTCAATCTCGGCGCGAATCTGGGTGAGGTCTACCCGGAAGAACTCCTTGCGCGGATTGGCTTTATTGAGCTGGTTACGGAGGAAGTGGCGGTGCAAGTCCCGTTCGAGCGCCGGGGCGTCGTCACTGAAGAGCAGCGCATGGACATCGAAGCTGAACGGCACCGAGGCGTCTCCTAACTCGCGGACGCGGTCAAGTGGTTCGAGGCGGCGCGTCATCCCAATCTTGTAAACGTGTTCCCCGAAGGAGCCAATGTTCGAGATGATGTAGACGTGTCCCGATTTAGTTTGCTGCGCCATAGACAGCGCCCGCTGGTTCTTCTCCTGGGCTACCTGCAACTTGGCTTCCAACTCTAGGAGCTGCGCCTCGAAGGCGGCGCGCTGAGCTTCCGAAGCTTTCGCCGCTTGTTGTTGTACCCGGTCGATTGTCTTTTGGATGGTATCTTCCTGCTTGGCGGCATCCCGTTGAGCTTTCTCAAACTCGCGCCGGGCTTTTTCTTCTTCCCGAATCTGCTCGCGAATCTGGCGCTGCTCTTCGCGCTCGCGCATTTTCAACTCGTGTGCCACGGTAGCCCAGCGCAACTCTTCTAGCCGAGCGGCTAAGTACTCCGGGGTGATATGCGCGTCTTTGAACGGCTTACCTAAGTTGTTTACCAAGGAGTAGGCATCTTTGATTTGCTGCGCCAGCGTGCCATAGTTGTCATGCTTGACGTTGGTCAGAATCGTGTCCACCTTCCCATTGAAAGCGTCCGCCACGAAGTTTTCGGCGCTGGTGCTGCGTACTGCTTCCACATAGCCACACTTAGCCGCCGTGCGGGTGCGCACCATCAGGCGGGTACGTTCCCGCGCCTTCTTCAACTCCTCCCCGGCTTCCGTGTACCCGAAGTCGGCAGCCAGGTCATCGAGTAGCGTGTAAGAGGGTTCCAAGTATTGGTCGCCGTACCCGTTGATGGTATTTTTAAGCGCCTGGATGGTCTTTTCCAGCCCCGCCGCGTTACGCGCAGCCGCTAGGGCTTCGCCAGCAATCTCTTCGGCTCGTTGGTTTGCCGTGTCCACGATACGAGCAGCTTCCCGGCTAGCATTAAGAAGCAGGTTGTCGGCTTGGGTTTGCAACACGCGGGCTTTCATACCAGCCTGCTCCTGTAGTTGCTTACCCTCGGCACGGGCAGCGGCTAGCTCCTGGGTGGCGGCTACTCGTAAATCACCCGCTTCTCGGTGAGCATTGGACACGAGTTCCTGTGCCTCCGAAGTAGCAGCGGTGCGCAGGGCGTCCGCTTCCTGCTGAGCTTTCGTGAGTTGCGCCTGAGCCTCGGTATCGGCGGTAGCGCGTACCTGCTGGGCGTATTGATTAGCATCTGGGATAACCCGGTACTCGCTAAGGAGAGCCACCTCTTCCCGCACATGCGCCTCACGGGTCGATGCTGCCTGCTGCTGCTCTTGAGCAGCAGCCAGAGCTAGGGTTAGCTCAGCTTGTTTTTTAGTGGCTTTGCTACGCTGTACAAGTAACGCAATGAGTAAGAGGACCGAGACAATGAGTAAGACTGTAATCATATTTTCTTGTAAATATCTGTTCAACAAACCTTTGCACTAAATCTTTTTTGTTTCTCTTGATTTTCTCGCCTTCAAGATAATGAGAGTATGGGGAGTTGATGAACTACCTTCTATTTTGGTCCACTGAATTCTGCGTACGCCCTATACTTATCCATTATTTTGACCTCGCTCCCACCCACTACCGCCAGCAATTTTGAGTTTTTACGCAACGAATTTCCCGTCTTGTACTCCCTGAAAAAAGAAGCGGAATTTCAACTCTACCCTGACCCCGCCGACGAGACCGCGAGCGCGCTGCTGGAACGGTTCCACGCCGAGCCGGCTGCCCCGGTGAAAGGCAAGCGCAGGCGCAAAGCCAGGGTGCCTGCCGACGCGCCACTCTTTGAGTAATCCCTACCCTACTCGCTATGGCAACAGACTTTTCAGCTGGGGCGCAGGCACTCGGCTATTTGCACCAGGTGCGTTACTCCCTCTACTCCCTGCTGGCGGACCAGCGCGGCGACACTCAGCTCTACGTCGAGGAGTTGGACGATGTGGTGCGCAAGAACCCAGGCATTGATACCCTCGAACAGCTTAAGCACCACATGGATGCTGACGCTACCATCAACGAGTATAGCACGGAACTGTGGCGCACGCTCCGGGTCTGGTTCACCCAGTGGGACGAGGGGAAGTTGAAGCCAGAGGAGGCAGTGCTCTGCCTGATAACGACCGCTACTGCCGAAGCCGACAGCCCCGCCGCATACCTGCGCCCCGGCGATACCCGTGACGTGAAGAAAGCCCGTGAGCGGCTGGTAGAAGTTGCCACCGCTGCCAAAAATACCTCGCTCACCAAATCATTCGCTGCCTTCTTAAATGCCAAGGTCAACGGCACGAACCAAGTGCGCAGTGAACTTGACCAAGACCGCCTACTTGCTTCCGTGGTAGTCATCGATGGCTCGCTCACCATCGACCAGGTAGAGCCTAGAATTAAGCAACTTATCATCGGCACCCGTGCTAGTAATATGGATGCCCTCTATCAATCGCTTGAAGGATGGTGGTTTAATGAGATTGTCAAACATCTACTAGGAGGTTCTAAAAACCCTATTTCGCAGTACGAGGTCAAAGAGATAATTGCTGGAATCAATGAGCAATTTCGCCCAGACAGCTTACCCATTCACTACGAAGACTATGAACTAACTCCCATGCAAGAAGCTGAGCATGGGAGCCGACCCTTTGTTCAGCAGCTTAGCGCTATTAACATCGTCGGAATGCGCCTCTACAACGCCGTACTAGATTACTACCGGGCATATGAACAACGGTCCAAATGGACGCGCGACTATTTATACATTGATGATGAGCTACTTAAATACGAGAGGCGACTCGTCAACGAGTGGCGGCGGCAGATGGGAATTTTAGAAAGTAAGCTACCTCACGCCACTGAGGCAGACCAAATTCGCTTCGGAGTAGAACTACTGGACTGGATGGAGCTAAAAGCCAATATTCCCATCCGCCGTGAGATGCCCATCGGGCACGAGTACGTGATGCGTGGTAGCTTTCACCGGCTGGCAGATACCGACGCCCCCCGTGTGTACTGGCACCCCCAGTTTCTGAAACAACTTAAAGCTATCCTCAAGCCCGCCTAGCCATGATAGCTTGGGAAGAACGCCCCACCGAGGTAGCCAACCTGCTGAACCCTGCCTTCTGTGCGTTGCTACTACGCGGCACCGTGCTGGAATATGCCAAGACGACCTCGGTGGGGATGGACTTCCCGCTTGCCTTTATGGTACTACCCATCGTGCTTCACAAAGCCACACGCGAGGCGCTACCTAAGACTACCATCTCAAAGTTCCACGCCTGGTTTCAGGAGCACCAGGCGCTGCGCATCGGGTTCTCGACCCGTGTGCAGCAGCTTGCCCCCTTCACGCGAGAATCCTTGCAGTTTGCCATGCAGCGAAGCACCCTGGCGCTCAATGAGCAGGGCTTATTGGTAGCGCCCAAGTACACCTTCAAAAAGGTGGACGACGCGCTGGTCTCCCCCGAAATGAAGTACTGCCTCGACCGAGCCTCCTTCCTGGGCAAGTGGCTGGGCGCGGCAGGTAGCGCCAGCCAGGTACTAAGCGCCTGGGGGCTTACCCTACACTAATCTACTCGCTATGAATGTACAATTACACTCCATTTTACTATACGGCAAGGGCATCGAGCAGCCTAGGGTAATACCTTTCAAGCTGGGCGCGGTTAATATCATCACGGGGGAGTCGGGCACGGGTAAGTCCGCCATTATCACCATCCTCGATTACTGTTTGGGCTCTTCAACATTCAACGTGTTCGAGGGGGTCAACCGTAACACCGTGCTCTGGTACGGCGTGATACTTCAAATCGAAAAGCAGCAGGCTATCATCGTGAAGCCTGCTCCCGAAGGCTACGCCAAGTCCCAGAGCCGTGCGTATTGGGATACGGCGTCCGTCATCATCATTCCACCCCAGAGCGCGCTGAAGCTCAACTCCGGTGACGAGGCAATCAAGACTAATTTATCCAGCATACTGGGTATCTCGGAAAACAAAACGGTAGTGGCGGAGAGGCGCACGACACAGCCTTTCGAGCCGACCCTCGACCATACCAAATATTACCTATTTCAAGACCAGGGCACTGTTGCCGACAAGAAGATGCTGTTCTGGCGGCAGAGTGACCCATTCATCCCCACCCACATCAAGGATACGATGAAGTACTTCCTGGGGGCAATTCAGGAAGAACGTCTTCGATTAGAGCAGGAGTTGAAGCAAGCAACCCGCGAGCTAAAATCGTTGCAGCAGAAGCTGCGCACCGCCGATTCTGCCCTCAACCAGCAGCAAGGCAGCGCACGCACGCTGTTCGAGGAAGCCAATGCCGCAGGCATGGTGCGGCGTGATGTGCGGGATGAGGACGTAGTGGCTGAGCTACGCGTCCTCGCCGGGTGGACCGCGCAGGAAGTAGTTGGGGCAGAAGGCACGCCCCTCGCCATCGAGCAAGCCAATGCCCGCCGCCTACGGCAAAGTGCCAGCGAGTTGCGCCGGCAACTACGGGAAGCGGAAAACTTTATCCGAGATGTAAACGGCTACGACGAGCAAGCCACTGAGCAGGCGCTTCGCCTGAACAGCATAGCGTTCTACGCCGAAGGGAAAGTTGATGCCGACACCTGCCCTCTGTGCGAATCCAAGCTTGAGCACCCTACCCCATCCACCGAGGCATTGAACGGCGCACTGCGCCGGCTGAATATCAGCATGGAAGATGTGCGCCAGGACCGCCTGCGGGCAGAGGAACATATCGTAGAACTCACGCAGGAGCTGGCGAACCAGCAAGAGCAGGTGCGCGTGTCGGAAGAGCGCGCCCGGACGTTGACTGCGGCGCAGTTAACATCACAACGGCTACACGATAGTAATATCCGTGCCGCCCACGTCGCCGGGCGCATCAGTCTCTACCTCGACATGATGGGGGTGGCAGTGGAGGACACCGCCTTGAAGAACCAGGTAGAGCTAGCTCAGCGCCGCGTCGATGACCTGACTAAGAAGCTAGGAGCCGAAGAGGTAGAAGACATCATGGCGTCCATTATCAACGTGCTGGGCGCGGATATGACGCAGTGGGCGGCTTCATTGGAACTCGAACACATCCGCCTCGACCCCAACACCCGCTATCGACTGGATTACAAGAATCTGACCGTGATTGCGGATACGCCGGACCGTCCCATCCCGATGGAGCGCCAGGGCAGCGGCGAAAACTGGCTGGGCTGTCACCTGATAGCCTTACTGGCGCTGCACAAATACTTCCTTAACAAGAAACGCCCGGTACCGAGCTTCCTCGTGCTCGACCAGCCCTCCCAAGTATACTTCCCCTCCCCCCAGGCTTACCAAGCTCTACGCGGGGAGGTCGGCGAGACAGAGGCAGTAAGCACCGATATCCAAGCCGTGCAACGGGTCTTTGATTTACTATTCCGCGTGGTCAAGGAGTTGGAACCGGGTTTCCAGGTGATTGTGCTCGAACACGCCAACCTGAAGGACCAGCGCTTCCAGGATGCCCTTGTGGAAGAGCCGTGGGGTAAGGGCGGGTTGGCACTCATCCCCTACTCATGGCTTCCATAGCTCTCTCCCGGACTGTTATTCTGTAAAAAAGCATCTCCGAACTCGGTGGCGTATGGGCACCCCGACCACCTCCCTGCGTGTAAGAAAGAGGACCTGGTCACGTGCAGCACGCTCTTCGTGCAGGTTGGCGGTGGATACCCCGGTGCACCAGTGGAGGACTTTGATGAGTCCGGATATATACGCTGCTCACTTGGGGACCAACTACCGCAGTGGCTTTTCCCCTCAAGAAGATAACCAGTCGGGGGCAGCACCTCTCCTACCTTATCGCTAGTACAAATAAATTTTTATTTTATGCCTCAATTCCTGACTACTGCGGGCACCTCGCACATTATCGAAGACATTATTATTAGGGCAAAATCCGAGCTAGTACTTATTACCCCTTACCTTAAACTAAGCCGCATCCTTTTCGAGCGGTTGACCGATGCCAACCACCGGGGGGTGCGCATCCAACTCGTATACGGGAAGTCTGAACTAAAACCCAGCGAGCGGCAGCAACTGAATGCTTTGACTAACATTGAGTTGCTGTATCTCGGCAACTTGCACGCCAAGTGTTATTTCAACGAAAGTACGTTGATTGTCAGCTCGATGAACCTCTATGAGTTCTCCGAGAAGAACAACCGGGAAATGGGCATCGTGCTGACCCGGCGAGACGACGGGGAGTGCTTTGCCGACGCGCTCGCCGAAGCTCAGTCCATCATCAACGCGGCGCGGGGTGGCACGCCGCGCACTGCATTCCCGCCTACCGATTTAACATCAGCTATCCCCGCTACCCAGACAGCAACGAGTCCGACGAGAAAACGAGAAGTTGACCAATCGCTGATGGTGCAGCGCTTGTTTGAGATGATACAACAACTCCCGAATACCGGGGCGCAGTTCAGCATAAAGACCGAGCCACTTTCTGGACAGGGCAATAAATTTTTTTCTACCATCAGTGCCCAAGAATACCCGCGCAGCGGGGTGAACTTCGGTTTTGCCGGAGCTCTCCGCTTTGAATTCACTAAAAGTGACGATTACCAAGCCGTCAAAGCCACCCAGAAAGCTGAGGTAGAGCGCCTACTAGGCGGCAGTTACCGGTGTTTCTGGAATAAAACTGCCGTTTCTATTTACGCCGCCCAGAACTACGAACAGCTTGACGAGGCTACCACGGCGGCGTACTTCCTCCACGCTATCAAGTGCGTAGCGGGAGTACTCAAGGGTTTTCCGCTCCCGGTCCGCACTGGTTCTACTCGCTGGTAATTCCCAGCTTTTCTGCTATGACCGTCAATTTGGCAGCTCATCCCTAGGGAAAGCAATTAATTCTAAGACCATTACGGCTGCCGCCCCGCAGTAACAAGAAGCCCCCTGGTAGCTGTGCGTCAGGGGGCTTCTCATAATAGCTTACACAGGGGCTTCGGTCATCCAAGGCGCGGCGGCAGGGCTTCCACTGGTGCGCCCGCTGGCGCGCATTTTTCCAGGGCTGCATCCCGTACTCGTCGCCCCGGCTGTTTTCCGCCCGGTGGTAGGGGCAGCGGGAGCAGCGACAGGTGTACTCCTTACGGAGTCGCTTGTAGACGACCCGGCTCGTGGTAAACTGAAGTTCTTGAATTTTGCGCATGTGGCTCTAGGTTGATTTTACCTAGAGCATGTCAAATAATTTTTTCATGGGTGAGGCGAAAATAGCTTTAAGCAAAGAATTCTTCGGCACTCACCTGGCTCGACTCCTGTTCATGCGTCGCGAGCCGTCGTAGCACTTCTTCTGCCCACGCATCACTAGACACCGCCGCCACCGTGGCATGGGGCGTCTGATAGTTGTCGAGCAGGTCAATAAATGGCACATGAGGCACGCTGGCTAACACTACGGGTTTATCCTGGACCGGCGCCTCCACCACGACAACGGGCGCCGCGTCGGGGCGCAGGGGCTCGGGCACGATGCGCACGTTCAGTCCTACTCGCTTGAAGGCGGCGACCATTAAGCCGCGCACGTACTCCGCGTTATCCTTGGTGCAGATAATCGAGTCGTGGATGGTGGTGGCAAAGAAGTGCTCGGGGGAATGGTTTTCCGCGATGGTCCGCATCACGTCATCGATAATGAGCGCCGATTCTGCCCGCTGCATCCGGTGACTTAGTGACTTATAATCTACTCGCTTTTGCTCCGTAATGAAATCGGCAACTCCCCCATAAAGGGACTTAAAAGCCTTCCATTCCTCATAGTCCTCCGCTTTCTGGTTTTTACCGTAGAACACGCACTTAAACATCCTGGATTTGAAGCGCTTGCGCGCCGCCTTGTCCGCTGGATTGAGCCCCATCTTGACCATGATGGTCTCGTAGATTTGCCCCTTCTCGCACGCCTGGATGTAGTCAAGTACGTCGGTGGGCACATCCTTGCCGAAGTGGTCAAGCAAGAGCACACCGAGGAGCAATGGCTGGGAATTTGGCACGTCCAGGTTCACCAGTTCCTCCCCGGTCTCAAGGTAGAGGTCCTGGCGGACCAGGCTCATGAGGTTGGTGATGTTGGTATGGACCCGGCGTCCAGTCACGTCGCGGCTAATGTGGTACTCTTGGTCGCGCAGCGCGTTAATGGCGATGGTGTTCAGGTTCACCTTGTCGAAGAGCATGGCGCGCTGCGCCCTGGTCCCCTTGGCAGCATAGAGTTGCTGGTTGAGGCGTAGCTGCGCCGAAGTGGCGTCGATTCGCAGGTCTTCCAAGCAGAAATTAAGGAAGGCGTGCTGCTTCACCCGAAGGTCAATCTTACCATTTTTGGTGAGCTGACGCATCTTATAGACCTTACGTTCGAATCCTTTATCAATATACTTGGTATCCAGTACCTTTTCGTCTCGATATGCCTTGGTGAAGCGGTAGCCTTTCGAGCTAACGCCCACTTGGTAGCTCCCGTCGCACTCGATGACGCCGTGCTCAATCCAGAAATTCTTGATGTTCTGCGCGTGGTCCCCGGTGACGTGCTTCTCGAAGTACTTGCTATTAATCTCCACGTACTCGTGGCGCCCCGTCCCGGTCAAAATGCGGCGTAGGTAGAGCGTGTGCAGGAAGAACTTATACTTATCTTGGAACTTCGTTTTCAGTGCCACCAGGGGCGCGAAATCGACCAGTACGGCGGGTAGATACAGCCGCTGAGGCGGGATAGAGTCATGCTTGTTCAATGTGTGTGAAGTGGTTATTTTTCAGCTAGGTAAGGAGGTCGTCCAGCTCCTTTTTGCTGTAGTAGTACTTGTTGGAGTGCTCAATCCAGTGGCGAGGCTTGTGCTTCTCCAACCATTTCTGGATGGTCGTCGGGGTAAGTCGGTACTGCACTAGGATGTCCGCCCTGGTGAGGACTTGCTCCCCTTCGATGTAGTGCGTCACGCTGTTCATGGTAGGACTGCTTTCTTGGACTTATATAGTAGAAGCCTTGCTTTGTTTTCGGTCCCAGAACGCGTTTATTAAAATATTTTTCCTAGGTAATGGGAAATGAAAAGCCCCCAAGCGGGAACGACTCCGCCGGGGGGCAACCTTTACTTCACACTCCCTATATAGAAAATAATGGGTAATAGTTTGGGAGAAAAGGAAAATTACTCTCTATTATTATGTAGGAAAATATTTTCACATAGCAAGAGATATAATACTTGTATAATTAGGTAATAACACGTCAGAATTTAGACGGGAAAGGAGTTGGTTATGGTCGAAGCCCATGTGAAGTATATAAAAATTAGCCTATTCTCTCTCTCATATGTGCTCGGTTTTTTAATCCCATAGGCAATGACCAAAATCCCTTGAGCAAGCTCCGCCCGCCCGTAGCCCCAGCGGAGGTCGGGATGGCGGGGTGCAGCGTGGAGGTCTAGTCCGGTCGTCGCCGCGTGACAGATGGACTTACGAATATTCTCTTCTTTCCCATGCTCATCAACGGGGCGCCTACCATCCGATTGACTGGTATCTTGGACCACCAGCATCGACCTGCGGCGCCGCTTCAATTTCACACAATGCCATTTTACTATCAGCTTGAGCGTGCTTGGTGCAACGAGTGCGAGAAGCACGTACCCGCTTACCCGTGCGACGTTCTCGAACAGTCTAGGTACGGCGACTACGTATTAGCTACAGCTTGCTGCTATAAACATAGCTTGCTCTTGGAACGCGCCCTATTTCGGTCGGGCGACCCTACCCAGTACCCCTTGCCCGTAGAGCCCCAGCCCACAATCAGCCACAAGATGGGTGACGACTTTGAAGGTCCGCTCTGGCAGTAGACACCACCAGGCGCACTTTGCCCAAGTAGCAGCAAGTGCCCATATAATTTTTTTATACACGATGAAAGCCGCAGTTTTACATGGGCGATGCCAATGTGCCGACCAGTGCGGCGGGGGTAGCCGGGGCGAGCATGTGCATAACCTGGACCAGTTCATGGAGAAGCTGAGCCGGATGCTTGCAAACCCGGACCCATACGACGCGCAGTATAGTCCCGGCGAGTTAAGCAAAATTTGGCTAGACGGGTCGAATGGCTTCGTTGTACTCGGCAAATTCCAGGATGACTTCTACGTCACCGAAGAGGTCGTCACCTATCTGCATCCTTACCTAGTTACCGCCTCTCCGCTAGTTGAAGAGGGTGAAAATATTCGAATAAATTCTTACGACCTGCTTCAGCAGTTCCGGCAAGCGTACTTCCAAAGCTAGGGATGAAAGCCAACCAGATTATATTCAATTTACTGCATTTTGTTTTGGAACCGCAGGTATACTATCGGCTATTTCACTCCGTTTAGCTGAACAATATCCCGTTCAGGGTTTAAAACCTGCCTTCCTTAAGATGAAAAAATATGTTGCTTACTACCGTGTCAGCACCACCCGTCAGGGGCAGTCGGGCTTAGGACTAGATGCACAGCGCGCCACGGTGACCGAGTTCGTGCGGGACGGACATTTAGTAGCAGAGTTTGAGGAAATCGAAAGCGGGAAGAAAAACAACCGCGTCAAGCTACTGGAAGCAATCGAGGAAGCCAAGCGGCACGGTGCCGTACTACTTATTGCTAAGCTCGACCGTTTGAGCCGAAATGCGAGCTTCATTTTTGCACTGCGCGACTCCGGGGTTGACTTCATATGCTGTGACCTTCCCGATGCCAACACCCTTACCATCGGCTTGTTTGCCATCATAGCCCAACATGAGCGCGAGACCACCAGCCAGCGGACCAAGGCTGCGCTAGCTGCTAAGAAGGCAAGGGGATTCAAGCTTGGCTCTCCGTCACCAATGCGGGCAGACGTGATAAGGATGGGGCAGCAAATTCATCGGCAGAACGCTCGTGAAAACGAGCGTAACATCCAAGCTACCGATGTCATTCTGGATAAACGAGCACTGGGGTGGACATACCAACGTATTGCGGAGCATCTAAATAATAAAAAATACAAGACACGTCGGGGCTGCCACTTCAATGCTGCTGGGGTGCTTAGATTGGAGCGAGCTACTAAAGAATTCTTAGCAGCCCCGGCAGCTTAAACTTCCTGGACTTTTTTCGGCATATTAAGTCCTCGTCAGTAGCTGTGGCGTGTAGCGGCGAAGGTTTACAATGGTCCGCAGATGCCTCAGCAACTCGGCGCGCAACCAGTCCCACCACTTCGAGGGGAGCCACCAGGTACTCGCCCCCGCGTAGAAAGGTCCTTATACGACCTCTACTATCCACTCCCCCACGGGGGAGCACGCCATTAAGCTGGCTATCTCTTTCACAACCAAATTCATCGAGTAAGCCATCGCTTAAGGCTACGTACTAGGCGATAGCTGGTAAGTGCCTGATAAATGCTTCTGGTACAAAAAGCCCCTCATAAAATTTTTATGAGGGGCTTTTTTATAGCTGGCGGGTAGGAACCGCCAGGGGACCGGGGACGCCGGGCTGCGGGAACAGCCCGACGTCGTGAACCGAGTGATTTTGCCACCCTGCATCACTACACAAGGTCAAGGGGAAGCGTCCAAACCTCCCTGACGCACTAATATACATTAACGTAACGGCTTGCTTATCAGCCGCCGTGCATTTTCTGGACTTTTTTCGGCATATCAGGCTAGCTAGGCGGGTTCTAGCAGTAGCTTAAGCTCAAAGCAGAGCGTGTTAGTGGTGGTTGGAAGCTTACGCACGAGCAGGAAGCTGGCTAGCTAGCCTGATATGCCGAAAAAAGTCCAGAAAATGCACGGCGGCTCTTCCCATCCGTCTTCCCTGCCATGAAATGCACCTGGGTTACGGGCTCTTCCGCGTCCTCGGTGGCGTAGTAGCGCAGCGTGTAGTGGACGTCCTCCGAGTCGGGCAGGCACGCAGGTAGATACCTGACCCACGCCCTGGGTTAAGCATCCTTTCTTTTCAAGCGACGCGCCACGGCTTGCGCGGCGGGGTGTTGAGGTAAGAAGTAGGCACCATAAAAATTTTAGTTAGGGTAGCGAGAAGCCCTCCAGCGACTTGGTACCACCAGGCAGCTCAGAAGTTCTTGCAGCTAGTCGAGGCGGAATTTCAGTTGCTTCACCTCTAACAAGCCGCGCGCTTGGTGCTGGGTTTAGAATTCGCAGGTAAAATCTGCTAGCCCAGATTCGCTAAGACGCGGAAAGTCGCTGTGAGGACCGTCGAGAGGAAGTAGGGGCAGTCCTAATTGAAAGCTTAAGTGCACTACTGGGACCAACCAGGAAAACAAAAAAATCAAAATTTTTCTTGCTGATAATGAGAGTATTGCATTTAAAAGCAAGAAAAATCTGGTTAGAATCCAACTCATAACAAGCCGATTTTAAACTAATGCAAACTGAGAACCAATAATAGTACATCTAAAGTCGGATGTGCTATTCCATTTCTCAATTATGGCACAGTTTAAAACTGGCAATTCCCCCTTCCACCTCGGCGGTAATCAACAAGCCTACACCCTGGGCTGCCAACTCCTCGACCTGCAAAACCGCCTGCTAGTCAAACGCAAGAATAAGCACGTGCGTGTTGCGCTGCAACTTGACATGCCCAGCCAACGGACTGAGCTGTATTGGCTCGGCTTTGCATTGCGCGATGTGGTTAACAATAAGCTCACGCAGCGGCAGCAAGAAAAAGTGCTGAGCCGGGTAGCGCGGAAGAACATGCAACTAGCAGCCTTGACTACAGCGCTTGGGTTGTAACGGCATCTATTTCTCTCTTTTCACGGTAACCAGAGGGATTGGGTGCTTTCAACTAATCCCCTTGGTATCGTAAATCCCGTAACAGAGAACGATACGCCGCTAATAATCGCACCTTATACTCACCCGCGCTAATAGGTGGCGCTATTCGCCCCGCGCGCGACGACTCGTGCGACCCTTCTGCGCAAGCGAACTGGATTCAACTAAAATGTACCGTTGCAACTCCCCTAAATCCTTGCTACCAAGCATTTTTAGCACATCCGTCTCATTGAAGTGCCCACTATTCAAATGCCGGGTGCAGAATCCTCGGCGCATGGAGTGCGAGGAAATGAGGTCAGCTTTCTCTTCCGTGAATTTATGGGGCTTGCCCATTTTATATCTATAGTAGGTAAGCCGGGGCATTTTGAGCTGATGATGAGCGTAGACTTCGCGTAGCACCAACTTGAGCTGGCGATTATAAACTGCCTGGCTCAGAAGGCGCATATTATTATTATGCGCCATCAGGATTTGCTCGATACGCTCATCAAGTGACAACGGTACCAAGAACACGCCCTTATTTTTTTGGCAGATACCAGTCACGAAACGCTCGTTATCCTTTTCCACGATGGTATGCTCGCTCAAGGCATCCCCCACTCGCAGCCCGGTGAGGGACTGGAATAGGATACAATCAATAGTCTTGGCGCGGGCAGGTTTCACCTGCTTGTAGTTCCAGATGAGGTCCAGCTCGCGGTCGTCCAGGTACACGATTTCCTTCTTCTCGTCCAGGATTTTAAAGCGCTTATCCTTATAGGCTTTATTTACCTGGAACCCCTCCCCTTCAGCGTATTTTAAAAACTGCTTTATTTTCTTAATCTTAGCCCCGAAGAAATTGTCGAAGTTATTGGTTACTTGTAAGCAGAAGTTAGCGTAGCTGAGGTAGAACTGGTAGTCGAAGCTTTGCAGTGTGAGCGTAGTGCCCACGTAGTCGGCATACTTATCCAAGTTCGTCCATACCCAGGCGAAAGCGTCTTGGTCGCGCGTCGCCCGACCTTTTAGCGTGAGCATGAAGCTGGCAATTGCCTGCTTGTACGCCGCTACGTCCACCGGATTGACCCTAGTCGGTAGCGCGCTAGCGCCTAGTCCATGCACTTTTTCCAGTGCCTTTAATTCAAGCCCAACCTGCTGTAGCTGCTGCTCCAAAGCTTCGCGCCGGCTACGAAGTCCAGCTAATTCGTGGACTTCTACGCGCGCTGGCAACTGTTCTTGGCGCCAGCCTACTAGCTCCTGTGCCCAGCCTTTTTTTAGTCGCTCAGGATTAAGTGAAACAGCCACGAGCTTACTAGCGCGACTTAGCAAGCTCTTTAATTGCTCATTCAGCCCCGGCTCGACCAGTTGCTTGGTTTTGCTATCAAAGAGGGCAGGCGGGACATATAGTTCGGTCGCCAAGTAAGCCAGTACTTGGCGGTTAGCGGCTATGCGCAGGCTAAGTAAATGCCCCTCTCTCTTCTTGGTAAACACCCGCGCCAGTTCCGGGGTGATAGATGCGCCGTTTACACTGGCAACGAGAATCTCCGAATTTGCTACTCCTTTCATACTCGCTTCGCGCCTGTATCGCATTTGTTTGGTAAACAGAGGCTCCCCTCCTCATTTACAAAACTAAAACAAGCAGAAACGTCCTAGACTATCGTTTTCATTGACAGTGAATTAATACAATTTTTAATTTATCAAACAGAGGGCGATTTTAACCAAACACCTCTGCGATTTAGACATTTTGAGCAGCTATATTAATTTTAATGGTTGAAGAACACCCTAGCACAGCACATTACTCCTAGGGCGCTTTCTACCCCATCGAGCTGATTTTTAAAATCCTTCATTTGCACGACGTTAGCCTTTTTTGCTATTTATTTTCTCTAAGTTGCTTGTAAAAGCAATTTTTACACCCTTACCTTTGCACCACCAAAACGGAAAAGCCCCCTGGCTCCCCACTTTTGGTAAACGGTTTGGTAGTTCAGTTGGTTAGAATGCCGCCCTGTCACGGCGGAGGTCGCGGGTTCGAGTCCCGTCCAGACCGCAATCGTTTAAAAAAGGCCCTTTCTGCTCTCAGAAAGGGCCTTTTTGTTTATTATCAGTTTGCAATCCAAGCAAAAAAGGTGGCTACCCGCTTCCGCAGGTAGCCACCTTTTCTCAGTCCGACGGGGCTAGCCCCGCGCCTACTTGCTCGATACTTCGAGGCCCCAGTTGCGGCCTTTTTCTACGGCGGGCACGCCTTTATCGAGCCACACCGGGGCAGACGCGCCCTTGAGGTAGTGGTCGAAA